>OIZT01000886.1_pt1 | contig 15726 bp, 13 predicted proteins | sample 1588611 | NCBI WGS metagenome assembly OIZT01 (sample SAMN03283278) | human gut metagenome | biome: human-associated habitat; material: feces | host: Homo sapiens | place: Peru | collected 2012
TAGTATTGGCTTGCGAAACACTGCAGAAAAATTGCACTTCTATCTTGAACTTACATATTCGCTTCCAAGACATCTACCTTTTGGAAAAGGCCTTATAGAATCGTCAATGTAGTTAATTACTGGCAGTTGCGTTACAACACAAGAATGTGTCAACCCTTTGAAAAGACAAAAAATATAAAAAATAATTTGGCAAAAGGTTGACACTTTCAGAATTTATTCATAAATTTGTCAACAAATACCTGATGTTATGAAAAACTCAAACTTCAACATACGTCTGCAAGCAGCCCGCCGGATGGCCGGCCTAAGCATGAAACAGCTATCGGAGAAGACGCTATGCACGGTCACCAAGCAGAGCATATCAAAATATGAGAAAGGATTGATGATGCCCAAAGCGGAAACTCTTGACGCCTTGTCGGCAGCGTTGAACATCAGTAACGGCTATTTCTCCGGTGAGAGCATCCGCCTCAACACGCCGATGCTGAGAAACGCCTTGGGCGAAGCTCTTCCCGAAGATGAGGTGGAAATGGTGGAGGCGCAACTCGCCTTTTGGGCAGAACAATATATTGCGGCCGAAAAAACAGCCGGCATGGAACGGCAGTTCGACAATCCACTGAAGAGCCTCTCCATTACCGATGCATCCGATGCCAGCGATGCGGCAGACCTACTGCGCCAAGCGTGGCATTGCGGCGATGGCCCCATACCGAGCGTTCTAAGACTGATGGAGCGCAAAGGCATCAAGATGCTCAACGAGCGCTTGCCAGGTGGCGTGCTCGGTCTCAGCACGTGGGCAAACGATAGCTACCCACTCGTGGTGGTAGACATGGCCAACGAAAAGCACACTGTGGAGCGACTTCGTTTCACTGCTTCCCACGAGTTGGGCCACCTTGTGCTGAACATTCCCGATACCGTCCAAGGCAAAGATCGCGAAAAGCTATGCGACAAGTTTGCAGGTTGTTTCCTTCTGCCCAAGTCCACCCTGATGGAGGAAATGGGTAGCACATCCCGACAGTCGGTCGCCCTCGACGAACTGATAGACCTCCGCGAGGCCTACGGCGTCTCTATCGCTGCCCTCGTGCACGAACTCTGGGACTTCCGCATCATCTCACGCGAACAATACGACTGGTGGTATGACGAACGGATAAAGAAAAACCGCAAAGAAACAGGATGGGGCAGCTACCTCTTTCCCGAAACCTTGGGAAGGGAGAGGAGGATTGAGTCGAGAATAGCGATTGAATGATAAGAAAGAAACGAGAATAGTTCATTATTTTTGAATTGTTAGCAGTAGGGCCAATCTTCATTACAATGCAGTCGCTCCCATTATTATGGATGCAAGTGGTGACGCGTAAGTGCCCATTGCAAACAACGCAACTTTAATATATCTTTTAAATTATAAATTGAAAAATTATGAGAATACACTTAGACATAACACCTAATACGAAGCCTGTTCCTTTTGAATATCAGCAGAAGTTGGTCGGAACGATTCATAAATGGATTGGCAACAATTCCATTCATGACAAGATATCGTTGTATTCTTTCTCTTGGCTTAGTGGAGGAAGAATGATAGACAACGCATTGCAATTCAGGGATGGTGCAAAGATGTTTATCAGTTTCTATGATGAACATATAGTCAAACAAATTGTCAAGGCAATACTTCAAGAACCAGAGATGTTTTGTGGCTTGGTGGTATCTGGTATCACCATTGACAATGATCCACAACTGAACGACCGCGAGTTGTTTAATTGTGCAAGTCCAATTCTCATCAAACGAAAGTTGGCTGATGGCAACATTAAGCAATTCAATTTCAGCGATGCCGAAGCCAATCAATACCTAAAGGAAACGTTGCTTTCAAAAATGCGAGAAGCTGGGCTGGAAGATGATACGTTGGATATAAGATTTGATACTTCTTATAATAAGAAGAAATTGAAGCTGGTACGTTATCATGGTATCGGAAATAAAGGCAGTATATGTCCTGTTATCATTAAAGCGAAGCCCGAGACAAAACTTTTTGCTTGGAACGTGGGCCTTGGCAATAGTACGGGTATTGGATTTGGTGCAATTTACTAATCATAAATGACAATAACTATGTATATCGTAACATATAAAGGTCAGTTTGGTTTTATAAAACCATGGACTGCTGTTAGAGACGGAGAGACATTTAGTCAGCAATTTCTCACTCCTTCTATAATAGAAGGTATAGAGAAAAAGTTATTTCCCGAATTATTGAATATCCCAGGGATACACAAGATTGTTAGGCATAAGCTCAGATACGAGGCAATGGACTCTCAGCAAGAAGTGACGCAGACAAGAGGTTGGGAATACAAAAACAGAACATTCATAAGAAGCCGCTCCATTTTGCGGCGCTCTGTTCTCCTTCACCCCGTGCTCTATATCGCTTTTGAAAGTGAAGAAGATGCCCTTATTGCATCTCAGCAGCATGTATGCGTGTGCAGGAATGAGGACATACTCTTACCTGAGGCTGAGATTATTAAACTGACAGAAGAAGAATTCAGGCAATTGCCTGGCTTTGAATTGTGCTTTGGCAAATCCGATCAATCTTTTTTAGTAGGCTATAATCGTTTTGACAAGAGTAAGCCTATGTATGGCTGGTTGGAATACAACGGCCAAACGTTATGATAAAAGTGTAGCCTATGAATATTCATCCAGAAATATTGGCAAAGGGGGAACGAAATGGGCGTGTATGCTTGTTTCAGCACCTAAAGAACGTGGCAGATATAGCTGATGTTGTGGCCAAGCATGCAGGGCTTGATGAGCAGATTGCCATTGAGGGGGCTTTGCTACATGACACCGGAAAGGTAAGTCCATTGTTTCAGAAATCGTTGGCTCCTTCCTATAAGAAAAAGTCAGGCTTTGTGTTCCGTCATGAGATAGCTTCTCTGTTTTTCCTTTCACTAATCAAAGAATCGCATCGAGATGCTGTAATAGATATGGTGGTAGCTCATCATAAGTCCATGTACAAGGATGTTAGGGAACTTGGCATCTTGGATTTGGATGACAACACGAATTGTTTTGAATCGCATTCGAAAGGATTTGAAGAATGGAGTCCCATCGCTTTGGAAATATTGGAAAGCCTTGGGATGAAAACTCATAAGATATCTCTTGACGAAGCTGAAGACAACTATGAATATGTTATAGATTACTGCTGTAACCGCAAGTCTGATTGCTCGAAATGGAGAGGGTTGCTGATGGCTTCCGACCATATGGCTTCGGCTATGGAAACAGAGTCTGAGATGCCTTTGAACAAATTGTTCATCAAACCAGACTTGTCTTTTTATAACAGACAAAGTCAGCTCTATCCATTGTCCATGATTTCTGCAGAAAGTAAGAAAAAGCACACTCTGGTTACAGCGCCGACTGGAGCGGGAAAGACTGATTTCTTGTTGCGTCGTTGTCAAGGACGTGTATTTTATACGCTGCCATTTCAAGCATCAATCAATGCGATGTATGACAGAATCAAGGCAGACTTATCTGATACCAATGCACAAGTCTATCTTCTGCATGCAGCTTCCAGCCTAAAGGTGAAAGGCGGAAAGGTGGAAGAAAGCATTATGCAACGACATGTGGGCGCATCGGTTAAAATCTTGACACCTCACCAAATGGCTTCTGTTGTTTTTGGCATCAAAGGCTACGAGGCGATGGCTATGGACTTGCGAGGGTGTGATGTGATTCTTGATGAAATACATACATATTCTGATGCTATACAATCTATAGTACTGCGCATCATTGAAATTTTGATAGCATTGGATTGCAGAGTGCATGTAGGAACGGCAACCATGCCAACTGTATTATATAAAAGGATATTGGAGTTGCTGGGAGGGCCGAGTGAGGTATATGAGGTAAAGCTTGCCCCAAATACTCTCACATCTTTTAATCGTCACCAAATCTATAAGTTGGCCAGTCGTGAAGATGCTTTTGGGGTTATATACTCAGCGGTGAAGAAACATTCTAAACTGCTTATTGTATGCAACCAAGTGAAAAAGGCGCAAGAGTTTTATGAAGAGATAGACGAACTCTACCCGGATATTAGAAAGATGCTCATTCATAGTAGGTATAAACGGAACGACAGAGCAAGGCTGGAAACGGACTTGCGTACAGATTTCAACACCTTGGAAGATACGCCATGTATAGTTGTGTCAACCCAAGTTGTTGAGGTAAGCCTTGACATCAGTTTCGACATGATGGTTACAGAATGTGCTCCGATTGATGCTCTTGCACAACGCTTTGGACGAATCAACAGAAAACGTAGCCTGGAAACTATAGGGCATTATAAGCCCATCTATGTCATTTCGCCCCCGGAGAATGAAAAGGAAGCCTTGCCCTACAGTTTGGACGTGTTAAAAGGAACGTTTGAGGTCTTGCCAGATAATGGGCAAGTTATGGAAGAAGACCACATTCAGGAGATGATAGACAAGGTGTATCCTGAAGTGAATTTTCAAAACATTGACTATACGGGGGTGGCATTTTTGGCTGGAAAATGGCAATTGAAGGCACTTTGCCACCAAGCAAGATCGGCGCTGCTTGAGACGCTTGACATCAATTCGGCAGTTTGCATTACCGAAAAGGATAAGCAAAGATACCTACAGGGAACTGGAATGGAACGTGCGGAAATGGAAATACCAGTGAGCTACCATTCCATAGCCCATAGGAATCTTGACCAACTTAATGTGGGGACACGTCCTTTTGTTATACCTGACAAGGGTTATGATGACGAAAAAGGATTGTTGCCGGATTATTGTAAGACAGAATATTATCAAACATTTGAAATTCTATAGTATATGATTACATCAGCAATAGGCAAAATGTTTCTGGAAGCCTACAATGAGGAATATGGCACCCACTATGATGCCCGTACTTTCTTCATAGAGCAGTTCTACCCCTTGTTTTTTGACCAAAATAAGTATATGATGTACGTAACGAACTCTCCATTTGTACAACAACTTCCCAATATTAGTGACTGTATATTAGGAAAAAAAGAGTTTGAAAGTCCTAAGAAAAGGGAAGAACGGCTCAAAACTTTTTTAAATAAAGTAGAATGTAATGACGCTGATGCAAGTATAGCCCAAGGATATCCATCTTTAGAGGTAACAGCAACGACGTCAGGTCAAGTGACAGATATTGTATTGCCACAAGACAAAGAAAACATCTTCGCTTCATGGATAGGAGATGCACTTGGCGTCGGTGTACAAGGAGGGTTCTCTATATTATTCAGTCACAAGGGCATTCTTCTTGATATATATAAAGGGTGGCAGTTTTATCGCAAATGCCTCAACGAAAATTCCATGTTAAAAGGAAATCAAATTAATACATGGAACGGGCAATGGCTATCACATTATTATGACACAAGAATTTATGATGATGAGCAACCACTGGCTGGATTTAATCCATATGTAGCCAACAAAGACGGCATCCTAAGTATTGACACTCAGACATGGACAAAAATACTCATTGGAGTTTCAAGGAAATATAAGAATGCTCAAATTTTAGGCTATACCTATAGTATAGGGCAAACTAACACTACGATAGGATTCCTTCCCTTCAACTTGTGTCAAATTCGCCGCCCTGTTCAATTGTACGAAAAGCTGTTTGGTACAGATGATGGAAGAGAAGCTGAATCTTTGTGGGGAAAGGCCTTTGGCTTTAGAACCGCATGCACGGCTGGAGCTATTGGTGTCAAAGCCATGGAGCCAAAAGGGCTTAGGGATTATATGTACCCTAAAGGCGGCAAAGCCCCAAAGCAACCCAAGGCACCGAAGAATAAAACAGAAACAATCAACTTTAATGTATATAAAATTTGGATATTAGCTATGTTGAATAACGAAGAATTATGGGATAAGTCCCAAGAGTTGGCTGAGTTGCTGAACGAAGCCTCTACAGACAAAGACAAGTCTATCAGCACCAAGCGCAAAAATTTGGTGGAAACGATAATTAGTGCTTCGAATAAGAAGCAATTCATAGCGGCAGCAACTGAAGTTGTTCCGTTTATTGAAAAAATAAATGAGTTCAAGGACATTGTAAAAGAGATTCATAGTATGCCCACAGATAATGTGCCATACTTCCTGACTCTTTTGCGATTTCAGTACAAGACTTTATAATAACAATTAATATATAAAACTATGAATAAGAATTCTTTCATTTATTTGCGTGGTTGCAAGCATGCAGCATTTACGGTGTTCTGTGTGGAAGACGGCCAGAAATCTTTCTATGACCCACAGTTCAATGTAAGAGTGCCATACTCCAGTGGACAACAAGTAAAGCGTTCTATCATGGATAAGCTTAATGAGGTTCTCAACGTTGAGCCTTCTCCCACAGAGTTCTATTTTGACGTTGATAAAAAAGGAGCACTCAAGGAAGGTGAAGTCCTTTCATCATGCGACCCACATTATGCCGACCAATTGTTGGGCGGTTGGATGAGAACTCCTAAAGGTGGAAAGGAAAAGGCTGTTAAACGTAGGAGTCCTTTCAGTATTTCTGCCATGACACCGCTTCATCCTCTTTTGGCTTCAGTTCCTAAAGAGAACATTTCCTTTGATCGTTCTGACAGACCGAATGTGCACAAGGTTGTTGTAAGAGATGCAAGTGGAAACATTCTTACTGATGAGCAAGTAAGTAGTTTCTTGGATGGCAGTGATAGAAGCCTTTATCGCAAATGGATTCCTGACAATACTCGTGCAACGGGTCTGTTCGTCTATGATGTTGCTATCGACTTGCGCCGCTTGTTCTGTGTTCCAACTAACCAGTTGGAACCTGAGATAACTTCCGATATGGTTGAGACGTTAAGGACTGATGGTTGGAAAGTTGTTAATACGGTATTTGGAGAATGCTTGTTGATGCCAAAGGAACAGCGCGAGAAAATAATTCCTGCCATTGCAGATGCTTTGATTGACTGGCATATAACGTCCAATCAAGCAAGAACATTCAGCTTGATGGAAACACTTGCCATTGCTATCAGCGATAATGCTAACACATTGGCTGCTGCCATTCGTGCCAAGCTCATTGATGGTGACAATGACTCGAAGCCAAAGGCTAAGCCCATCATCGATGAGCACGCTGGGGCTGCAACTTATGTCACGCTGCCATGTGCAAGTTATATTGTAACTGAAACAGAGAGCGCCGATGCTTTGGATAAAGCCAAGCAAGACCTTGTTAATCGGATGTTGACTTTTGATTACGAAAATCAGCTTTAGTTAGTATCTGTTGAGGCTCTGTGCCAGTATAGGCAAGAGCCTCAACCTTAATCTTATCTTTCTAATGATGGTAACAGGCACACATTTCAATTATTATCAGCTTTGCCATCGCAAGCTATGGTTGTTTGCCAATGGCATCAACATGGAACAAGAATCCGACTTGGTCTATGAAGGAAAGTTGGTGCATGAATCGAGCTATCCTCAGCGTACTTCACGATATGAGGAGGTGGAGATTGATGGCATCAAGGTGGATTACTTTGATGCGAAGAACAAGGTTATTCATGAGATAAAGAAATCTAACAAGGTGGATAAGGCCCATGAATGGCAACTAAAGTATTATATGTATGTGTTTGAGCTACACGGAATAGTTGGAGTGAAGGGCGTTTTGGAGTATCCTCTTTTGCGTAAGACGCAGAATGTGGTTCTGACAGATGTTGACAGGGATGATATAAAGTCAATTTCTAAAGATATTGTTAGAATTATCGCACAAGACACTTGTCCACCACAAATAAAAAAAGGTATCTGCAAGAACTGCAGTTACTTTGAATTTTGTTACATAAAAGAATTGGAGGAGGAAGGATGAAAAGAAGTTTCTATTTGTTCAATCCCGGCATTATGGAGCGTAGGGACAACACTTTGAAGTTTACTCCCGTCACTGTGAATGACGACAATGAGGAAATTGAGCAGCAGCCTCGATTTATACCAATTGAGGATGTAGCAGAACTGTATGCCTTTGGTAGCCTTCGGGCAAATAGTGCTTTGTTTAATTTCTTAGGACAGAAAGGGATCCCAGTGCACTTCTTCGACTATTATGAAAACTATACTGGTAGCTTTATGCCACGAGAAAGTTTGCTCTCAGGCAAAGCATTACTGGCACAAACTTCTGCCTATCAGAACAAAAAGAAAAGAGTGGAGTTGGCGCGGAAATTCATTCAGGGAGCTGCTTGGAATATGCTCATGAACCTAAAATACTATAACCGAAGGGGGAAAAACCTGCTAAATATTATAACCACTATTAAAAAATTGACTGACACTTTGACTGACGCTATGGCTGTGGATGAGATTATGGGAATTGAAGGTAACATCCGTCAAGCCTACTATTCGGCATTCGACATTATTCTCGATGATTTCAATATGGGAGCAAGAACCAAGCAACCGCCAGAGAACGAAGTAAATGCCCTCATTTCGTTCGGTAACATGATGTGCTACACCGAAACACTTCGCGCTATCCACCAAACCCAACTTCACCCTACCATAAGTTTTCTTCACACCCCAGGAGAAAGGCGATTCTCGTTATGCCTTGACATTTCTGAAATTTTTAAGCCTATTATTGTAGACAGAGTAATCTTTAAGGTGCTAAACAAACATGCCTTAGGTGCCAACCATTTCGATAAAAGACTTAACCAATGTCTCTTGAACGAAAAAGGAAAAAAGATTTTTGTGAAAGCAATGGAGGAACGATACGATGAAACATTTCGTCACCGTTCTCTTGGTAGAAATGTCAGCTATAAACATCTAATAAAGCTGGAATGTTACAAACTACTGAAAGATCTTTTAGGTATTGAGGAATATAAACCTTTTAAAATGTATTGGTGATATGTATGCTATTGTTGTTTATGATGTAGGGGAAAAGCGAGTCGGCAAGATGCTGAAATTATGTCGTCAATACCTGTGTTGGATTCAGAATTCTGTCTTGGAGGGTGAGCTATCGGAAGCTAAGCTAAGGGAGCTTAAGATGAAAATAAAGGGTATCATCAATGAGTCAGAGGATAGTGTTATTGTTTTCACCAATAAGATGGGGTATAATATGAACAAACAGATACTTGGAAAAGAAAGAATGTCAACCGACAATTTCTTGTAAAAGTTGTCGAAGCCTAATTCAAAGGCTTCTGACACAAATCTTAAACCACGAAAATAGCTCTTTGACCTGTTGAAACACCAATAAATAAAGGCGTTGTCGTAAAGACAGAGAAAAAAATAGTATTGCACATCGACATTTTTTTAAGTTATTTTTTGTAACTTTGTATTTGTAAAGCCCAATGTTTATAGGCCTATCTGCCTTTAACATAACGGGTTTCAATCGTACCTTTATGGAATTGAAATAATCCTGCTCCGCAGTTGTTATCAACATACCAGAGTTTCAATCGTACCTTTATGGAATTGAAATGAGTTCATCGTCCTCCTTGACGGTTGCGACATGAGTTTCAATCGTACCTTTATGGAATTGAAATGTTGAATTCGCGATTTGTAAAATTGTGTTTAATAGTTTCAATCGTACCTTTATGGAATTGAAATTTCCGTGGTGGGCGTTGCGCTGCTCGCTATCCTCGGTTTCAATCGTACCTTTATGGAATTGAAATTTACTCACCGACACCTTTGTCGTTGCCTTGCGCGAGTTTCAATCGTACCTTTATGGAATTGAAATGCATATTCACAGCCAGACACGCAAGCGGGTGCACGGTTTCAATCGTACCTTTATGGAATTGAAATGACCTTCCAAGCCGAAAAAATTTTGAGTATCTGCAAGTTTCAATCGTACCTTTATGGAATTGAAATTCGAATCGTCTGCACACCTTAATAAGTCCGTCCAGGTTTCAATCGTACCTTTATGGAATTGAAATTGGCTTTTCTAATCTTTGGTTAGAAAAACTTCTTCGTGTTTCAATCGTACCTTTATGGAATTGAAATAGCGATGCGCTGCTTCTCCTGTATCTCCTCATCCGTTTCAATCGTACCTTTATGGAATTGAAATTAACGAAGCGGATTCTTTATAAAACCATGTAATTGTTTCAATCGTACCTTTATGGAATTGAAATGGCCGCGCGGGTAACCAGGCCCGGCTGGGGTATCGTTTCAATCGTACCTTTATGGAATTGAAATTCGTGTCCTTCAGCTCCTCGATGATCTGCATGTGGTTGTTTCAATCGTACCTTTATGGAATTGAAATACATATCCACGAGGGATTTCAAAGGCAAGCCCTGGTTTCAATCGTACCTTTATGGAATTGAAATAAAGATAGCTGAAGAGAAGCAGGGTCGGTGACAGAACGTTTCAATCGTACCTTTATGGAATTGAAATATCCTCCGCACATGATATTTTTTATGTTGATGAGGGTTTCAATCGTACCTTTATGGAATTGAAATTTTTGTCCTTTAACTCCGTCAGCGAGGAGGAGTTGGTTTCAATCGTACCTTTATGGAATTGAAATTGATAGTGAGGACGTAAATTTTTAGGGCCATATTCGGGTTTCAATCGTACCTTTATGGAATTGAAATTAAAAGCTGTGCTGAGTCTGGAGCCACTGACGGAGTTTCAATCGTACCTTTATGGAATTGAAATTACGTCCACATGGGCGGGTACGCCCTGCACATGCTGTTTCAATCGTACCTTTATGGAATTGAAATTGATATTTTTTATGTAGATGAGGAAACAGGTCATCGTGTTTCAATCGTACCTTTATGGAATTGAAATATCGGCGTTGAATTGGTAAGATTTTGCCAACCCTGCTGTTTCAATCGTACCTTTATGGAATTGAAATAGAATAATGCCATGTTCTTTACTCTCGAACTTGATTGTTTCAATCGTACCTTTATGGAATTGAAATACAAGCGTGTTGGATTTTTGATATCGGATAATTGGTTTCAATCGTACCTTTATGGAATTGAAATTTGATGACTTTCATCGAGTTGGGACAACTTTTCATTGTTTCAATCGTACCTTTATGGAATTGAAATAATCGCTTCAATATTTTCAGATATTTGCTCAACAGTTTCAATCGTACCTTTATGGAATTGAAATATTAGCGTAATGCAGTATCAAAAAATCATCACAATATGTTTCAATCGTACCTTTATGGAATTGAAATGAAGGAAGCGCGACGTATATCTGCCCGCCTCCTTGTTTCAATCGTACCTTTATGGAATTGAAATGATTGTGATCGTAACAAACATCAAAAGTTCCGTCTGTTTCAATCGTACCTTTATGGAATTGAAATGAACATATCGCACTCCTCCAAGAAATCGTCGTCGGTTTCAATCGTACCTTTATGGAATTGAAATTGAATAATCCGCACGCCTATAACGAGGCGGATCAGTTTCAATCGTACCTTTATGGAATTGAAATTCAAGGAGGACGATGAACTTTGGTATGTTGATAAGTTTCAATCGTACCTTTATGGAATTGAAATTGCAGATTATACGGCGCATGGAAGCACACAAAGACAGTTTCAATCGTACCTTTATGGAATTGAAATTAAAGTATTTAAAATGTTATTCTTGTTGTGTTAATGTTTCAATCGTACCTTTATGGAATTGAAATGCAAGCTCAAAAAGCTTGTTTACATTCGTTTCATGTTTCAATCGTACCTTTATGGAATTGAAATAACTCGTCAAACTCGCCTAAAAGGTCCTGATCGAGTTGTTTCAATCGTACCTTTATGGAATTGAAATTGCGAGCGACAAGTAATACAACGATGGCGAATAAAGTTTCAATCGTACCTTTATGGAATTGAAATGCGTTCACGTTCCTCATCGGTGAGCTGCACAGGGGTTTCAATCGTACCTTTATGGAATTGAAATGTCAAAATTGGCTCCCTCGTAATAACCAGACGTGCAGTTTCAATCGTACCTTTATGGAATTGAAATTATCTCAAAGTTTCTATAAATTCATAAAATCAGTGAGTTTCAATCGTACCTTTATGGAATTGAAATTGAAAATAAAACCCCAAAGGGCGGCCGTACTGGTAGTTTCAATCGTACCTTTATGGAATTGAAATTCTTCATTATTGCGATAGCAATAACCAGTCTTTTTTAAGTTTCAATCGTACCTTTATGGAATTGAAATTGAAGAAGGTACGATGGTCACGGAAATTCCTGTAGGTTTCAATCGTACCTTTATGGAATTGAAATTGAGGAGCGTCTGGCCTTCCAGCTGACTGAGCAGGTTTCAATCGTACCTTTATGGAATTGAAATTAGCTATTAATATGTTAATAGTTGCTAAAATTTCGCAAGTTTCAATCGTACCTTTATGGAATTGAAATGGCTTCTCCATGGTAGTGAGGACGAAGAGTTTGAGGTTTCAATCGTACCTTTATGGAATTGAAATTCCTCTTTTACTGACCAACCTGCTGCATCCGAACGTTTCAATCGTACCTTTATGGAATTGAAATATCCGACCTTTATAGTCGACATCAGTACCGCGAAGTTTCAATCGTACCTTTATGGAATTGAAATGCAATATAGGACGCAACGTAACTTGAAGCGGTTGAGGGTTTCAATCGTACCTTTATGGAATTGAAATTAGTTTTCCATCACAGCATAAAGAACTTTCTTTTCCGTTTCAATCGTACCTTTATGGAATTGAAATATTCAAATTTCTGAAGTCACTTCCACTTCTGACACTGTTTCAATCGTACCTTTATGGAATTGAAATATATTTTGTCTAAAGCTCTTGTCGAAAAAGTGCAGTGTTTCAATCGTACCTTTATGGAATTGAAATAGAGGCTTTTGGTCGTGTTGAGCAAATCGCTGAAAGTTTCAATCGTACCTTTATGGAATTGAAATTACTTCTTTAAGTCTTCTATGATGCGTTTGCGCTCCGTTTCAATCGTACCTTTATGGAATTGAAATAGCGAACGTTTGATATAGTCGAGGTCGAAGACTGGTAGTTTCAATCGTACCTTTATGGAATTGAAATTGATAATTATATAATTACAAACAAACAAGGATGGCAGTTTCAATCGTACCTTTATGGAATTGAAATGTCGGCGTTAATATAGATATATGGTTTGGTACCGCGAGTTTCAATCGTACCTTTATGGAATTGAAATTAGCGATGCGATGCCAGAAAGGTTTCGTGAGAAGTGGTTTCAATCGTACCTTTATGGAATTGAAATAATGTCTTGACGTATGCCGGGCGAGACACTGGCGGTTTCAATCGTACCTTTATGGAATTGAAATGACGAAACAACTGAAAACGATGTTAGTTTCATTCGTGTTTCAATCGTACCTTTATGGAATTGAAATGATCAAAAATAGCTATCTGTTTGTTATAACTACCAGTTTCAATCGTACCTTTATGGAATTGAAATTAACTATTTTGTTTATTTGTAGAAATAAACGAAGGTTTCAATCGTACCTTTATGGAATTGAAATAGACCTTCTAAAGTATTTTTATCTAAAAAGAATGACTAAAAAAGCAAAAAATAGCAGATTTGAGCTTTTGTTTTGAGTTTCAAGTGGTTGTGGCAGTCGTTGGCTTTTTGTGGCATTCGTGAGGAAATGCGAAAATGGCGGATTTGAGAAGTAGAAACGCTTTCAAGTCATTACCTCAAAGAAACGCTCTAATAAGCATTTTTAACGGCTTCGGTTTTTACTTCTCAATTCTGCACAGGTTGTGAATTTGCCATGCAACTCTCATGATTTAATTTTGCACAGAACAAAAAGCAAGGAATTATGAGAAGTACATTCAAGACAGTCTTCTATGTAAACGGAAGCAAGGAGAGAAACGGAATTGTCCCTATCATGGGACGTGTGACAATCAACGGAACTATCGCACAGTTCAGTTGCAAGCTGAGCGTGACCAAGGCGATATGGGATGCCAAGGGCAACAGAGCCAAAGGCAGAAGCAAGGAAGCCAATGAGGTGAACTTTGCGCTTGATAACATCAAGGCTCAAATCGCTAAGCATTACCAACGGCTTTCCGACCGTGAGGCGTTCGTTACCGCTGAAATGGTGAGAAACGCATATCAAGGCATAGGTACGGAGTATGAGACATTACTCAGAGCTTTTGACAAGGAGAACGCAGCCTTTGCCCAACGCGTGGGAAAAGACCGAGCTGTCCGAACCTACCGCAAGTATCTGACGGTAAGAAAGTACGTTGCCGAGTTCATCAAATTTCAGTACAAGCGCAGCGATATGTCCATGAATGAGCTTACCGAGGAGTTCATCCGTGATTTTTGTCTGTATTTGAAGAATGTCATTGGACTCACGCAATCTACCATTTGGATATACTCCATACCATTGAAGCATATCGTCACGGCAGCACACTACAACGGCAAGATACAGAGAAATCCGTTTGCCATGTACCACGTTGACCCAGACCACAAGGAGCGTGAGTTCTTGACAGAGGAAGAATTGGACATATTTGCAGGAATAGAGTTGGAAAATCCCAACTTTGCTTTTGCGAGAGACTTGTTTATGTTTGGTTGTTGGACAGGTATCTCTTTCGTTGACATCAAGAATCTTACAGAGGACAATGTTGCCATTATAAGTGGGTCTCCATGGATAGTTTCTCAGCGTCAAAAGACAGGCGTACCATTCAAAATTAAACTGATAGATGCAGCCATACAGATAATTGAACGTTACAAGCCATTGAGAAAAGATATGCACTTGTTTAATATTGGCTCACTTGACATGGTAAACAAGCGTATAAAGAAAGTGGCAAAAATGTGTGGCATCAAGAAGCGAATTTCATTTCATGTAAGCCGGCATTCGTTCGCAGTTTTGGCTTTAAACTACGGTATGCCGATAGAGAGTGTAAGCAAGATACTGGGACATACGGACATCGCCACAACACAAATTTACGCAAAGGTGACAAGTACTAAATTGGAGCATGACATATCAGCTTTTGAAAGTCGAATCAAGGGGCATATGCCGACAATGGGGGGAATGGCATGAAAAGGACTGTAATCACCGTGGACGGAAATGGAATGTTATCCATTCCGTCCAACTTGCAAGACTTGTGGATGAGTGAGGGTGAATTGGTTGATATGCTTCATGTCACCGCCATGAAACTCCATGCTGTGATAAGGTCAATATACAAGGATGGTTTATTGACGGTGTCGGAAGTCCAACAGAAACAGGAAACTTCCAATGGCATTTGGCAAACGTTGTATGGCTTTCCGATGATTGTTGCCCTTTGCTTCCGTATAAACTCATACGGGGCAGCTCGGTTTCGTGCCACCATCTTCAAGAGATTGTACGGGGCAAAAGAGAAAAGTAGTGTCATTATCCTACAACTCAATAGAAGAACAACCGCCTTTAGTTGAATGTCCTCTTGCTTGTTTGTTGGCTTGGCGCTGTCGTACTGTCGTGAATAAGTACTGAAGCATAAGCATGACATTCTTACTTGTAGGGGGATGAGTTCTGTTCATAAAAATGACGGACAAAACACCCCTTATTTTTGTTGAATTGTTGAATATGATGAAAGAAGTATTGAACATCAGGCATTTACGGCTCAACATATTCTCAACAAATCTCTCAACAAAAGAAAGATAATGTTGAAAAGAGAAAACCATGAACACCATTCCTTTCTTTCTTTTTTGCCCAGTAATTTGTTGTGTAGAGCTATTTGTTGAGAGTTTGTTGAGGGTATAAGTGGTTGGTTCTCATAAAGATAACACCTATCTTCAACAATTCAACGTTTTACATGCCCTCACTTGGTACGCTGTAAAATGTGCTTGTGGATTAATTGGCAACCGCTCTATTCTCCGAAATGGTTGCAGCAACGTTCCTTGGAGGCTTT
>OIZT01000892.1_pt1 | contig 15632 bp, 18 predicted proteins | sample 1588611 | NCBI WGS metagenome assembly OIZT01 (sample SAMN03283278) | human gut metagenome | biome: human-associated habitat; material: feces | host: Homo sapiens | place: Peru | collected 2012
CAAATAAATCAGATTGGGAACTTCTTCAACAGGAATTTCACCGTTTGCATACTTGGCAAGTTGGACAATAGGACCTTCGCCCTCTTCAACGGAAACAGACTCGCAAAAAAGTTCAAAAAATTCTTTCTTTTTCTTCAATTCTTCCGCAACTCTGCCAAAGTAGTTTCCGCCGATATTCACGTATGCATCGGTATGCTTTTTGAGCATATATGCAAGGGTCAAACCGGGGACAAGTTGGCTTGAAGAATTTATGGAAATTGCCAAAAAACCTGCATTTTTAGCCTTTATCTTCGGCATAACGGAGGAAAAATATTCCCAAAAGATATTGGTTTCTTTTTCAAAAACGTGCTCTTTTATGCTGTCATAACTCAACTTCAAAAACGGGTTAGAATAGTTATCAATAGAGATTTTTGACGGATAAAACGGCAACGACACAATATGAAGTGCCTCTTCAATAACGGATGCCGACTTTATTAAAAGTTCAGGTGTGTAAAAATCATCCGACTTCAAAGTTTGCTTTGCACTTTCGATAAATCCGCAGGTGTTTACAATTACTGCGTCCGCATCTGCCGGATCGTTCACAATAATAAATCCTCTGTTCTTGAGTGTGTACAAAAGCATCTCGGCGTCAACCTGATTTTTTGCACAACCGAGCGATACAATGCCTACTTTATAATTCATAATCAGTCTTCCTCTGTGTATTCTCTGAGGACGGTCTTAATGTCATCCCATCCGTATCCGAGCCTTTGCAGAGCGGCAACGGCTCTTCGCCTTATTTTTTCATCATTTATGTTTTTATATTTTCTGTCGATAACCGCCCTTATTCCGTCACACGGATCAAAGTCGATTTCTTCGATAATCTCTTCTGCAAGTTCACGGTCAATTCCTTTTTGAACAAGCTGTCTTACCGCACCTCTCGGAGCATTATGTTTTGAAAACAAAAGCTGTTCGGCATATCGTCTTGCAAAGTTTTCATCATTTACAAGACCGAGTTCTTCCATTCGCTCAACAGCCTTTTCCGCCGATTCTTCGTCACAGGTGCGTTTGATTTTGTCGGTGAGTTCTTTTTTTGAGTGGTCACGATAGGAAATAAGCCACAAAGCCTTTTCCTTTGCACGGCGCTCATTGCTTAGCCTGATAATCTCGTGCAGCTCCTCGTCATCAATCTCTCTGCCGACATCAAATCGGTTTTCAATAACTGTGCGTGCGTCAAGATTCATAACATATTCGCCGTCAATGTAGAGCGCACACATCGCCTTTCTTCGTGGTTCAACTGCAGTTATAAGCATCAGTCGTCAACCAGAACATCAATTTTTGCACCGCTCTTTTTCTCTGTCTTATCCGCAGAATCAGGCTTGATTTCTTGGTTTGCAGACGGAACTTCGGTAATTTTTACCTTTGGAGCAGGCTTTTTGCGTTCATAAAGCTTGTCAATATTTTCCCAGAGTTTCTTCTCAATTTCAGCAGCAAGCTCCCTGTCGGTTTTGAGAAGTTCCTTGACCTTGTCACGTCCCTGTCCGAGTCGTCTGCCGTCATAGCTGAACCATGCTCCTGCTTTTTGAACAACCTCAGCCTTTACGGCAAGGTCAAGAAGCTCGCCCTCACGGGAAATGCCCTCACCGTACATAATATCAAACTCAGCTTCACGGAACGGAGGAGCAATCTTGTTCTTTACAACCTTTGCTCTTGTGTGTGAACCGACCATTTCGCCGCCTGATTTAAGAGTTTCAACTCTTCTTATATCAATACGAACGGAGCTGTAGAACTTGAGTGCACGACCGCCGGTTGTTACTTCGGGGTTGCCGTAAACAACACCGACTTTTTCACGCAACTGGTTGATGAAGATTGCAACGCAGTTTGATTTTGAAATTGCGCCTGCGAGTTTACGCAGTGCCTGTGACATAAGTCTTGCGTGCAGACCTACATGGCTGTCACCCATTTCGCCCTCAATTTCAGCCTTCGGAACAAGAGCGGCAACCGAGTCGATTACGATAACATCAATCGCACCGCTTCGGATAAGCGCCTCTGCAATTTCAAGAGCGTCTTCACCCGTGTCGGGCTGTGAAACGAGAAGTGAATCAACATCAACACCGAGAGCCGCCGCATATGTAGGGTCGAGTGCATGCTCAACATCAATAAATGCAACATTGCCGCCGTTTTTCTGACCCTCTGCAATGCAATGGAGAGAAAGTGTTGTTTTACCCGAAGATTCCGGTCCGTAAATCTCAACAATTCTTCCGCGCGGAAGTCCGCCGATTCCGAGTGCAATATCAAGCGAAAGCGAACCTGTTGAGATGTGTTCAATGTTCATATGTTTATTTTCGCCAAGACGCATTACAGCACCCTTGCCGAACTGTTTTTCGATTTGTGTGAGCGCAGTTTCAAGCGCTTTGTTTTTATCTACTGCCATTTTATATACCTCCGTACTCCGCAAAGGGAGCTGATGTTTTTCGGTCTGTAACATAACCGTCACTTCATCGGCGGTTATGTTCGCACTAAGATTATAAAATATGTGAGGGGAAAATGCAATAATTTGGCGGTAATTTTATCGAACAAAATTTCTAAAATCAGAGCAAAGTCCCAATAATCGCCCTCTGCACACCGCCAAAGTCGAGTGAAATTTTAAAATCCGAAAAGCCTTTGTCAGCCATAAGTGCCTTTACTGCATCAGCCTGACTCTCTCCGAGTTCAAAAGCAAGCGCACCGCCTTTTTTAAGCTTTCTGCTCCAACGGCTAACTATTTCACGGTAGAAATCGTAGCCGTCCTCGCCGCCGTCAAGCGCAAGCCTCGGTTCAAGCTGAACTTCTTTTTGAAGAGTTGCAATGTCGGCTGATTTTATATAAGGCGGATTTGAAACAATGAGGTCAAGCTCACCGTCTGCAAATGTATCGCAGATTTTGAGAGCGTCAGCCATAACAGGCTTTACTGACGAATTGTTTTCCTTTACATTTGTTTCAAGATAGGAAAAAGCGGTTTCGTCAATTTCAACTGCCGTAACTTCTGCACCCGAAATTTTATCAAGTGCAACGGCAATTGCACCACTTCCCGAACAGAGATCAACCGTTTTTTTGTCGGTTCTGTTTTTGAGAAAATCAATGCAGAGATTAACAACAACCTCGGTGTCATCACGGGGTATAAGCACACCTCTGCCAACCTTGAAATCGAATCCCATAAAGCTCCATTCGCCGAGAATATATTGCAACGGCTCGCCCGAAATTCGTTTTTCTATAAATTTTAAAAAGTTATGCGAACAGTTTTCATCGGCTTTATCAGTTTTGTGCGTGATAAAGCCGACTCTATCAAGCGAAAAAGCCTTTTGCAAAAGACTTTGCGCCTCAAATTTTGAATTTTCGATATTATTTTCTTCAAGCAGTTTTACACCGCTTTGATAAATTTCGTTTACAGTCATTACTTGCTTACAATGTCCGAGCCGTCCTCGGGGATAACAGCCTTGATAGCCTCGATTGCAACTTCAATCATAGTGTCGTCAGGCTCTTTTGTTGTGATTCTCTGCGCCCAAAGTCCGGGAGCGGCAATGATTCTTGTTGCGGCATTATCGTGCTTACCGCAGATTTTGATAAGCTCGTAACCGATTCCGCAGGAAATAGGCAAGAGAAGAATTTTGAATACAGGTCTTAAAAATCCGATGCCGAAAGGTGCAACAGGAACGAAAAGACCGACAAGAATGCCGACAATCAGCATAAGAACCATAAAGCTTGTTCCGCATCTTGGATGGAAACGGCTCTGCTTTTTAACATTTTCAACTGTGAGTTCTTCTTCGTTTTCGTAACAGAAAATTGTCTTGTGCTCAGCACCGTGGTACATAAACACCCTTTTCATTTCTGTCATCTGTGAACATACTATAATATAAAGTAAGAAAAGAACAATCTTGAGAACACCCTCAAAAACAGACTTCCAGAAAACAGCGTTTCCGCCGTCACCCTTGAAAGCGGGCACAACATTTGCACTGAGGTCAAAGAGGAAAGAGGGGACAAAGAAGAAAAGTCCTACGGCAAGCGCAACACCGAGGATTGACGCAATTACCATCATAACCTTAACAAGCTTGTCGCCGAATTTATCGTCAAGCCATTTTTCAAACTTTGACGGTTCTTCTTCAATTTCGGTTGATTCAATTGCCTTATCAGCAGAGAGCATAAGTGCTTTGTAGGAAAGTCGCATTGAGTCAATAAGACCTGCAATTCCTCTAAAAAACGGAAGCTTGAAAAGCTTACATTTTGAGGGAATTGTGTTTATGCTTATATCCTCGCTGCAAATCTTGTCGGGTGCGGTACGAACACACACGGTTGTGCGTTTCGGACCTCTCATCATAATGCCTTCAATCAGGGCACTGCCGCCGATTGAGGTGATTTTTTTAGTGGTATTTTTAGCCATTAGCTGTTCCTTTCTATATTAGGCTGCACAGAGAAATAAGATTAAAGTTTAATGTTTTCGGGAAGTGAATTTTCACTGCCCTCTTTATATACGGGGAAGGTGAGTGTTACGGTTGTACCGACACCCTCTCCGCTTTCGATATCAAGTGAACCGTTATGGAGGTTCATAATCTCATCGGCAACCGCAAGTCCGATTCCCGAACCGCCGACAGTTTGGTTTGCTTTGTAGAATTTCTCCTTAACCTTTGGAAGATCCTCGGCAGAAATTCCGCAACCCGTGTCGGTTATTACAATCTTGATAATATCGGGTTCATCTTTGCTGTAGATTACCTGAGCGGCAACAACACCGCCCTTTGGTGTGTATTTCAACGCATTGTCAAGCACATTGAGGAAAACCTGCTTGAGCCTGTTTTTATCGCCGTAAACGGCAGGATAAACAACCTCGGGTTCATCATAAAGAAGATGCTTGCCCTCTGTAACGGCTCTTTCCTTTAAGAAGTAAACCGCATCGTCAAATTCGGCAAGAATGTCAAGCTTTTCCTTGATGAGCTTCATTCTTCCGCTCTGAATACGGCTGAAGTCAAGAAGTTCTTCTACAATGCTTGTAAGGCGTGAGCTTTCGCTGATAATAACTCCCATACCACGGTCAAAGGTTTTGCGGTCAAGCTTTCCTCTTTCGGAAAGCTGCATTGTTTCAGCCCAGCCCTTAATCGCTGTAAGCGGAGTACGCAGCTCGTGTGATACTCGTGAAATAAAATCGTTTTTCATCTGGTCGGCTGTCTGTAAGTCAAGCGCCATATCGCTGATTGCGTCGCAGAGGTCGCCGATTTCATCATCATATTTGTATTCAATCTTTTTTGCCTGTGAAAAATCACCGTGAGCAATTTTGTTTGAAATCTCCGAAAGCTTTCTTATCGGTGCAACAATTGAACGGATAAACATAAGTCCCGACAAAATTACAAGTGCAATTATAACAAGGCCGCTTATGATAATCCCTGCGGATATAAGCACGATTGCAGTATTTACCTGTTCCATAGAAACAATATATCTTACTGCACCGACACAAGTACCGTTTTCGTTGGTGATAATTCTCGTCTGGCTCATAGCACTTTCGCCCGAAGAAAGCTTGCCGTTCCAGTAGGCATATCCGCTTTCGTTGGAGAGTGCATCGTTAAAGTCGGGAATCTGCTCGTTTTCATCGGGAGTGAACCCTGTTGAAGTCATAACAACTCTGCCGGAAGAATTGATTACGATAACTTCCATTTCTTCCTTTTTGTCAAAGTTTTCAACATAGTCACGGGCAGATGCCGTAAATGATGTTGAACTGTCGCTCTGAAATCCCGAAAAGACAAGTGAAAGCTCACTGCTTGTTGCATTCAGATTTTGTTCAACACTGTTCTGAAAAATATATGTAACAATGAAAATAAGGCTGACAACAATAAGTATTATGATTGTCAGTATGACGCTCAATGTGTTGAGCATCCATCTTTTTGAAATACCCTTAAAAATTGTTGCCGCCCTCCTTTATATAGATTGTGTCAGAATTTTCTCGGAATTATTCGCCTGAATCCCACTTGTAGCCAAGACCCCAAACTGTGATGATGTGTTTTGGGTTTGACGGTTCGTCCTCAACTTTCATTCTGAGTCTGCGGATATTAACATCGACAATTTTATCCTCGCCGACATAAGCGTCACCCCATACATGGTTGAGAATGTCGATTCTGTCGAGTGCAACACCCGGATTTGAGAAGAAGTATTCCATAATCTGGAATTCAACCTGTGTGAGTTCAATCATTTTGCCGCTTTTCATAAGAGCACGGTTGCGAAGATTGAGTGTGAACTCACCTGATTTAAGCTCTTCTTTGAAGTTGTTTTCTGAATGTGACTGTGCAAGTGCAACTCTTCTGTAGAGTGAGTCAACTCTTGCAAGAAGTTCACTCGGTGAGAAAGGCTTTGTAACATAGTCGTCCGCACCGAGCATAAGACCTGTTACCTTGTCCATTTCCTGTGTCTTTGCGGAAAGCATAATAATTCCGATTCCGCCGTTGCGGTTTCTAAGTTCCTTACAAACCTGAAAGCCGTCAATGCCGGGCATCATAACATCAAGAATGGCAACATCAAAATCACCGTTATTCTCTTCATATTTCTGCAAAGCTGCCTCGCCGCAGTCTGCCTCAACTACATCGTAGCCTGCTCTTGTAAGATTGATAACGACAAAGTCACGAATTGCCGCCTCGTCCTCACAAACAAGAATTTTTTTCATGTCAAAACCTCCGTTACTATGGTCAGATTCCCGACTGTGCAAGTGTGGAAAAACCTGTCTTGATTTCGTCATCGCTGAGCGAAACCTGTGTGTCGGGATTTATATTATTAAATGTATATGCGTATTTATCGTCTTTTGTAATCAGTGTAAAATCATTTGATTTGCCCGATTCCCATTCATTTATCGGGAACACCTTTATTTCAAAAAGCTCTGTATCAAGCTTTGAACCGTTCCATGCGTAGAAAGAGGCAGTTCCTTTTTCAATGTCGGTAATCGCCGTAACCTTGTTTTCATCCCACTTATCGGGATAGTTCATCATAAACATAAAATCATAGTTTATAACAGCTGTCTGCTTTTTTATAAGATTTTCCTTTACGGTATCAAAACCGTTCCAGATGATTTTGTCTGCATAGATGTTCTTGGTATCGCCCTTTTGCTTTGGAAGAGCAAGCGTAACAGGAATTTCAAGCTTGCCGTCTTTGTCAATGTCGGAACAGATGACGGATGAAGTGCGTTCGGTAATGTTCTTTGTTTTTTCCTTAAACAGAGGATTACGCAATATTGCAAGCTCACGGCTGTAAAAAATCACCTGAGTGTTTGTAACCTCGCTTGCCGAAGTGCCGTCAACAACAACTCCCGCAACATCGCCCTCAAGTTTTGTAACGGCAATGTTTTTGTATTTTGCAACATTCGGGTCCATATTTGCCATCGCTTTGGCATAAAGACTCTTGTTGTCATCGTTGTAATCAAGCATTGACGCAAGTGCTTCATTTTCGGTTGTGTAGAGAACAAGCGACATAATTTCATTTGTTCCGTCACCGTCAAAATCACCTGTAACAAAACTTGAACAGCTTTGACCCGAACCGACATCGCTTGTCTTTCCGTCTGAGTAGGAATAGCAGAAAAGCTTGCCGACATTCGGAGTGTAGGTCGTTGAATTGACGATGATTTCAGATTTTCCGTTGCCTGTAACATCGGCAAAATCAACGCTGTCAATATCGGTCGTTTCAAAAATATTGTCGGACGCAATCTTCCACGAATTGTCCTTTGAATACATAACAAGCATATGAACCGAAGAAGTTTCGGCACTGTTGCGGAAAAACGCAACAGCCTCATCGCTGCCATTGCCGTCAAGGTCGGTAATAATGATTGCGCTGCGGAATTTTCCGTTTTTCGGATACTTAAGTGTGTATCCGCTGTCAGCCGTTTGTGCAATGAGCTGTTCAATTTCAGCCTCATCGCCGACTGCCTTAGGAGGACGAAGAAGATTGTCGGCACTGAAATCGGATATATTGCAGCCACTCATACATAAAAGCATTGAGCCGAAAAGCATAGCCGAAATCAGCTTTTTAATCTTCACAAAAATCCCCCCTGCCATTTATTTTAATCCGATTAAGACTTTTGCCTTGCAATAAGATACTTGATTTTTATGCCCTCTTCGGAGAACATTTTTTCGTGTTCTGTTTCAATGTTATCTGTAACATCACTTGCGTGCAAATCACGGGTGAGATACAAAATCTCATATCCGCTCTGCTCAAAATATTCAAGACTTTCGTCAAAAAGCTCGTCATCGTCCGTTTTAAAACGGATTTCACTGTCAGGCTTTAAAAATGTTTTGTACATTTCAAGCTTTTTGTAGTATGTAAGTCTGCGCTTTTTGTGCTTTGCCCTCGGCCACGGATTACAGAAGTTGATGAAAAGTCTGTCAATCTTATCGTCAGCCGTAATAATTTTGTCAAGCATTTCAACATTGTACTTTACAAGCAGAAGATTTGTAATATCATCCTGCGTTTTGCCTGCGTCTTCAAAAAGCTTTACAATCGTTCTTCTGCCGACGCCGAGCATATCAACCTTGATGTCAAGTGCGATAATGTTTTTGTCGGAATTTTTAAGCGCAAGCTGTCCTGCAAAGCCGCCTTTGCCGCAGCCGATTTCAAGATACAGCGGCTGTTCTTTTTTGAAAGCCTGCATCCATTTTCCTGCGTATTTCTCAGGATTTTTTACATAAAAGTCGCAAACGGAAAGCTCCGGTTCTGCCCATTTCTTTTTTCTGATTCTCATAATGCCTCATTTTGCGGTGCGTACAGATGACGCACTACCACATATAGTAATTTACCGTATCATTATATCAAATTGTAACAAATTATGCAACAAATATTTTGACAATGACGCTTACAGGTTAAATAAATTTAATCATATCGTCACAGGATTGCGATTTTGTAAAAATAATGTCGGAAAATTTCTCTGAAAGCCTTTTTACAAGCGGTAAAATTACAATATCTTCACTTTTAAAGTGACCTGCGTCAATAATGTCAATTCCAAGGGAATTTGCGGCAAGAATTTCGTGGTGCTTGATTTCGCCCGTAACAAGCACATCAACACCCGCCAAAGCCGCGTCGAACACATTTGAACCGCCTGCGCCCGACGAGACGGCAACCTTTTTAACCCTGTCTTTAATGTCGGTGTAGCGAAGTCCCTTGCAGTCAAGATTTTTCTTTGCAAGCCTTGCAAAATCGTGAATATCGGTTTCGCTTTCAAGCTCGCCCGTGAACATACACTCGCCAAGCTCCGACAGCACGGGGTTTTTGACTCCGAGTGCGTCTGCAAGGCAGATGTTCACTCCGAACTTTTCTCCGAGATCAAGGTTGGTGTGCATACAAACGGCGGAAATGCCCTTTTGTGCAAGCAGATAGGGAACGGAAGAAGGCGAAAGCCTTTTTATCGGGGCAAAAATTACGGGATGATGACTGATAATCAGCTCACATCCCAGACTTTCCGCCTCATTCACAACATCTTCCGTAATGTCAAGAGCGACAAGAACACGGCTTACGGCTGTGCATTTGTCGCCCACAATAAGCCCTGCGTTGTCAAAACTCATCTGAGTTGCACAGGGCGCAAATTCTTCAAAATAATTAAGTATATCGTTTATGGTTTTCACTTAAAACTCTCCTCAAGAATGTGTGCGGTTTCGACACAGGCTGGATTGCCCTTTGCCTGCTTTAAAAGTCTGCGCACACAGCCTTCAATAAATCTGCGGTGCATGGGGTTGTTTTTCGGATCAAGTCCGTAAAGGTAGAGGTCACTCTCGGATACCGTGCGAATCTCACCGCTGTATTCGGCAAGAATTACCGTGTAGCACTTGCTTGCGGCAGTACAGCAGTCACGCTTGATAACGCTGAAACCGTTTGCAAACAGCCAACGCATAAGCTCTTCACTTTTGGTCATAGGCTGAAGAATAAAGTGCTTTGACCTGTCCTTTGAAAACTCCCAGTTTTCTATAATCTGCGAAATAAGCTCTCCGCCCATTCCTGCAATTACTATGTCATCAGCCTCATCGCCCGAAATTTTTTCAAGACCGTTTGAAAGCCTTGCTTCAATTCGATTGTTAAGACCGCTGTTGTTAATTGTTTCAATTCCTCTTTCAAGCGGTAGGGGGTTAATGTCTGCGGCAATCGCTGTGTCGCATCTGCCAATACGGCACAGCCACACCGGAAGATAGGCATGGTCTGTGCCGATATCAGCAACTTTTACTCCGTCACGCACAAAGTCTGCACAAAGTGCAAGACGGTTATCAAGCGAAAAATCAGATGCGCCGTTCATTACGCAATTGCTTTGTTGAGGTCTGCAACGAGTGCGTCTGCGTCTGCACCGTGAACCATACAAGCCTCTTCAATTGTTTCACCTCGTGATGCAGGACAGCCAAGGCAGTGCATACCAATGCTGAAGAAAAGTTCTGCAGTGTCAGGGTACTGATCAAGAACATCACCGATGATTGAATTCTTTGTAATTTCCATTATAAAAAACCTCCTGTGTCTTGAAACTGCAACACCGCTTCGATGTCGCACTACAATAGTATAGCATAAAGCCGTGATTTTTAAAAGTAATATTTTTAATTTCTTGTGTAGTGCATAAGTTTTATTTTGCCCAATATTTGCGGTCAAGACTGCGGTATTGAACCGCCTCAAGAACATGCTCGGAGCGGATTATTTCCGACTCGTCCAAATCGGCAATCGTTCTTGCAACTTTCAAAACCCTGTCATACGCTCTTGCGGTAAGTCCAAGACTTTCAAAAGCGTCTTTAAGTGTTTGCTCGGCTTCTTTGTCGATTATGCAAACCTTTTCAAACTGCTCTGCGTTAATTTTTGCGTTGCAGGTTGTTTTACTGCCCTTAAATCTTTCACGCTGAATTTCCCTTGCTCTGTCGGCTCTCTTTTTGATGTCGGCTGAACATTCGGCAGATGAAGTGTCACGCAGTTCTTCAAATTTCACGGCAGGCACTTCAACATGGATATCAAAACGGTCGAGAAGCGGACCCGAAATGCGGTTGAGGTAGCGTTTTATCTTCTGTTCCGAACAGGTGCATTTTCTTGTCGGGTCGCCGTAATATCCGCACGGACATGGGTTCATTGCGGCAACCACCATAATCGAACACGGATAGGTGCATTTCTGACCTGCTCTTGAAATTGTGATAGAGCCGTCCTCAATCGGCTGACGGAGTACCTCGAGCGCCGTTCTTGAAAATTCGGGCAGCTCGTCAAGGAACAGCACACCGTTGTTTGCAAGTGAAACCTCACCCGGTCTGATAGTTCCCGTACCTCCTCCGCCGAGTCCTACGGGCGTTACCGTGTGGTGAGGCGAACGGAACGGTCTTGTTGTGATAAGTCCGTCGTGCTTTAGTGTTCCTGCAATTGAGTGGATTTTTGTGGTTTCAATCATTTCGTCAAAGCTCATATCGGGCAGAATTGACGGAACTCGTTTTGCAAGCATACTTTTGCCCGAACCGGGAGGTCCTATGAGCAGAATATTATGACCGCCCGCAGCGGCAATTTCAAGTGCACGCTTCACCTCAAGCTGACCCTTTACCTGCGAAAAATCGGGAACATAGTCCTGCTCTTCTTTCGGAGAATGTGTATTCGGCTTTGCGGGTGTAGGTTCGAGAATGTGGTTGAGATAATCTTTCAGCTGGAGGATATTGCTGATGCCATACACTTCAATTCCCTCAACAACAGCACCCTCGCTTGCGTTTGCTTTCGGAACATAAATTTTCTTTATACCGCATTCCTTCGCCTTGATAACCATGGGCAGAACTCCGTTGATTCCTCTGACTTCTCCGGAAAGCGAAAGCTCGCCGATGAATGCGCAGTCGGAGATGTTGCTTTTAATCTGATTGAGCAGTACGAGAATTGCAACCGCAATCGGCAAATCGTAAATAGGACCTTCTTTTTTAATGTCGGCAGGGGCAAGGTTCACGGTCATATGTGCGGCAGGGTACCTGAACCCGCAGTTTTTTAATGCACTGAGAACCCTGTCTTTGCTCTCACGCACAGCGGCATCGGGCAGACCGACCATATCAAATTCTCGTGTGCCGTTGTACATCGACGCTTCAAGCTCAACTTTGTAGCCGTCCATACCGTTCACCCCAAAGCTGTTGCAGGTAACAACCATTCAAATTCCCCCAGACCGTTAATTGAAAATCAAATAAAATATACTTTATTATACCATTTTCCGTTTCTCTTAACAAGTTTCATAATGTATGTAATTTCGACTTTATTTCGGCTATTTTGCACAATTATTTTCCAAATGATAATGCAATATTACAGAAATTGCTTTTAAGTTGTTGACATTTATGCGGTTTTGTTATACTATTAAGCGTATAAGAATAAGTATTAGGGGCGGGTTATGACCGAATTGCAAAAATCCTACGGTGCTTTATCCGATGCACAGCTTGCACATTATGTGAGCCTTGGTGATGACCGTGCTTTTGATGAGCTTGCGGTAAGGTATCTTGATACAATCAGCATAATTGCACGAAAGTTTTCGGCAGAGGGCTATGAACACAATGACTTTGTTCAAGAGGGTCTTGTTGGTTTGCTCTATTCCTGCAAAACCTTTGACCAAAACGGCGGTGCAGGCTTTAAAAGCTATATGTCGGTTGTTGTTGAGAGAAGATTTATTTCGATTATCAGACGAGGTGAACAGAAAAAAGCCATTCCCTCGTCAAGCATTGTTCCGATGGACGATGTGGGTGAGTCGATTGAAGATTCCGCTAAAACTCCCGAAGAGCTTATGATGTGCCGAGAACAGCTTAATCAACTGTTGTCACGCCTTCAAAGTATATTATCGAAATCCGAATACGATGTTCTTATGCTTTACGGCAACGGCTTGAGCTATAAGGAAATTGCCGAAAGGCTTTCCGTAACCGAAAAGGCGGTTGACAATGCACTCCAGAGAGCGAGAAAAAAGGTTCGTGTCGGATTGCAAAAATAGTATATGTCCTTAAACAGTATTGCGGTGCAACTCCGCACAGGGCAACAAACTAACCTCCGAGAGGTAGAAAAAGAGAGGTAAATACCAATGTACGAAGATAAGACACTTGTCTGCAAAGAATGCGGAAACGAATTTGTTTTTACTGCAGGAGAGCAGGAATTTTACGCTGAAAAGGGTTTCACAAACGAACCGCAGCGTTGCAAGGCTTGCAGACAGGCTCGTAAAAATGCTGCCAAGACAGAGAGAGAGTTCTTTGAAACCGTTTGCGCTGAATGCGGCGGAACTGCAAAGATTCCTTTCAAGCCTGTTGAGGGCAAAAGCTACTATTGCAGCGAATGTTTTGCAAAAAGAAAAGCAGCTGAATAATTAATTGAATTTTTATTGTTTTAGTTTAATTTCTCGTAACTGAGGTTAAATATTTTAATTTTAAAAGCTTGATTATCTTCAGACTAATTTCAAATTTAAAAAGCTAAACACAAAAACGGTGGGCATCTGCTCACCGTTTTTTTATGTTTTAACTATTCAACTATTTAATTTTGTTTTTGGTCGCATTTTGTAACTGTAAATTGCGAGGGTGATTATGGTTATGAAGTAGATTAAAAAATTGTATTACTATTTTTTATAATATCACTTCGTTAAAATCAGCAGGGGTAAAGAGTTACTGCGATTATATACGGAACTATCGGTGAGCTTACAATAAATATGTAATACGGTGCGCATATTGCGGCAAAGACTGCGGCTCTTTCCGTTTTGTCTGCCTTTGAACAGGAAAATCTTTGGAATATAGTTGACTTTGCAATAAAAAATTCAACTACGCCTGCCACAAATATTAAAGATAAATAAGAAAATTGTCCTATTGAAAGGTGGTTGTAATCACCTGAGTCTGCAATATGTGCAACAGCCGTTGCGGCAAATGATGCAATGAAGTTTATAATTGAAAAAATCAGAATTATTATTTTGTAATCATTTTTTGTTATAAGTGTTTTTTCTTCTGTATCAGCTTTTTTTCTTGCATAATATATAGCAATCGAAACGGTAGTAGATGTAAAAAGTATGGCTGAAAGTATAAATAATAATATAACAGCGAGAGTTGCCGAGTTAAACATAAATCATCTCTCCTTGAAAGAAAATCATCTTTATGAAAAGTGCATATGGAATAAACAGGTGCCACGGTGCATTTATAACGGCGGTTAAGAATGCAATACCGTTTCTTTTTCTTTCGGGTATGTCAATTTTTCTCAAAAATGTAAAGTTGTTGACAAGGGTTAAAAACATAATAACAAAAACTACCACTATTGTGGGAATAGGAAATACACCTGCTTCTCCCGGTAAGAGGACAAAGCCTACAACCGTTTCGCAAAATTCGTCCAAAATGCAACTATGTCAATGCTACTATGGGCTATTGACATAATAATCAAAGTAAAAAATGCAAGCGTAATTAGAATCACGAGAACTTCTGTAAGAAGTGAAATCAATGACGCTTTGATAATGCTGAAATTTCCGCCGTAGTTTTTCTTGTGAAGTGTGTGCAAAATGAGTTTGTTGCTCAGAAGAAGTTTTAAAAAGCTGATAACTACTACGCATATAATGAGAATTACATATGCAATGTAAGGCACTTTAAAATAATCCATAACCAAGCCCCCTTAAACACAAAATCAAAATATAATACTGTCAATAATCATATCTACAATCATTCCGTAGGGAATCAAAAATTCATAAGGTGCGTTTGCAAGTGCGGCGAAAAACGAGAGTTTTATTCTTTTACTTTTAGAAACTTCAAAATCTTTGTAAACGAATTTGTAATTGATAAGAAACAGCATTGGAATGCTTAGAATAACTAAAATAAAGAAAGGTATAACAAGTTCACTACACATACCGTACTCATCACCGATTGTATCATATTTGGGACCAAAAAGAGCTATTGCAAATCCAGGAAAAAATCCTGAAATCAATTGCCCTAAATTCAAAAATCCATATATACTGCAAACAATTGCTCCTAAAATAAACAGAACAATTGCTGATAACAAAATATAGTTTGTTCCCAGAGTATATAACACAACCTTTTTGAAATTGTAATCGCCTTCATAAGGCTTTTTGGAAAGGTATTTTGAAATACCGAAATTTACTGCTAAAGCTTTTCCTATGCTTACTGCAACGGCACAAATGCCGAATATAATATATATGTATGCAAATCCCATAACCAAACCTCCTTAACATTAAATCATACTTTTGAAAATCATCGTTCCAAACTGACCGTATGGTATTAACAATTCATACGGTGCGTTTGCAAGTGCGGTGAAAAATGAGAGTTTCCATTTTTTATTGTTTGGTATTTCAAATTTGCGATAAACAAATGTGTAGTTCACAAAAATCAATACCACTATGCTCACGATAATAACGAAAATAAACGGAAAAACATATATCAAACCAAGACCGTATGGACTATCCAAAAATTCATAATTTGCTCCGATAATAGCCATGTAAAATATAGATAAGAAGTCCTGCAATAACTGGTCAAATCTTATGTGTGAGTAAATTGCATCCATCACCATCGTCACAATAAATAAAGAAGCTAAAGCCAATAATATGTATCCGACTCCGAATGAAATAGAAGCTGTTTTTATGACCTTGAATTTACCGTTGTAAGATTTTTTAGAAAGGTATTTTGAAATACCGAAATTTACTGCTAAAGCTTTTCCTATGCTTACTG
>OIZT01000896.1_pt1 | contig 15584 bp, 7 predicted proteins | sample 1588611 | NCBI WGS metagenome assembly OIZT01 (sample SAMN03283278) | human gut metagenome | biome: human-associated habitat; material: feces | host: Homo sapiens | place: Peru | collected 2012
TTTCATAGTTGCTTTTGGTTTTGAATGTGACAAAGTTATCCTTATAAATTGATCTTCGCAAATATTTCTGTATGAAAAGGCGATTTATTTTGACTCTTTCCTTAAAAGGGTTAAGATAGAGAGTTCCGATGACATAAAAAGGAGATAGAACAACTTGTTACGGTAATCTGTGATATTAGAACCAAGGAAAGTGATATTGTTCCAAACAGATGAAAGGCAATAAAAACCAGGAATGGCATTGCCACTCCTTGATTTCGTCAATGCGAACTCCAAAACTCAGATTAAACAAAAGAGTGATAGCTTGGTGTCGTTTTATGAGCATTGTCCGGTTGATGATTTGCCTGTTTTGAAGCAATGTCACCTGTATTGTCTCTATAGTTTGGTCGAGCTCAAGAACCTTGTTCACTCTCATGCTTATCTTCGATAGTTTTAGATGCCTCTCCTGTTTCTTGTACACTTTAAGAGCCACAAATAAATACATACATGTGCTTCTATGATGCGTAAAGAATAACAAGGTACGTATCTTTATCTTCGATTTTGAGATGTAAAACAGGTTATAGAATTCGCTTTAGACTTTACTGATCAAAATAATTTGTATTGGTAAGATATTCTTTTAGCCCATTCCACTACGTGTCGACTTCAAGTATGGCATAATTGCTCGATTCTCTAACAAAGTCTTCCATCTTAAGTCATGCTTGTTAATCTTTTGTTAGAATCTCTCGGCTATAAGCCTTTTTCCAAAAATCGCTCTTATGCAGGTCGTCTTTACAATCTATCTAGCGGGCTATTTCAATTCGATATTATTTTCTTTTGCGTATTGCGAGGGGCTCATGTTGAATTGCTTGGAGAAAGCCCTGCTGAAATAGGATTGCGAGTTGAAACCAACCGCCTCGGCGATCTCATAAATCCTCATATCGTCTTGAAGGATCAGCTCGGCAGCTTTCTTTAGTCGGCTGATCTTGATCAGTTCATTGGGCGTTACGTTCGACAGACCGTTGATTTTACGGTAAAGGGTCGGACGGCTTAGGTTCATCAAGTCCGCTATCATGTCCACGTCCAGGTTCACGTCGTTTATATGGCTGTCGATGATATCGTTCAGTTTCTTCAAGAACTTCTCGTCCGCCTTCGTGTAAGCCATGGATTTGATATTAGCAATCGGCGAATTGAGGTAATAGGCACGCATATTGCTCCGGTTGTTCAGTAGGTTAGTCACTTGGGTAAGCAATAGATCCATGGAGAAAGGTTTCTCGATGTAAGCGTCCGCCCCCAGCTCAAGCCCTTCCATGCGAGATTGCAAGGTGTTTTTAGCTGTCAGGAGGATGATCGGGATATGGCTGAACTCCAGATTCGTCTTTATCTTTTTCAATAAGGTGAAACCATCCATGACAGGCATCATGATATCGCTGATGATCAATTGGATGCCATATTCCTGAAGACGGGCAATCGCCTCCTCGCCATTACCGGCGGTGACAATATTGTAATGGACATTGATCTCTTGACCGATGAAATGGAGCATTTCGGTGTTATCTTCCACCACGAGGACTGTCGGGCGGGATTCTTGGGTGACATATTCCTGCTCGCTGGCAGGGTTGGTCAGGACCTCTGTTTTCTCTTCCTCTATCTTTAATGAGTTCGGTTGGTTCACCGGCAAACATAGTCTAAAGACGATAAGCTTTGCCGGGGATTCCTCCAACGTCAACGTTCCCTCGTGCATCTCCGCTAAAGAACGGGCCAGGGGTAGTCCGAGCCCGGTCCCGGATTTATGGATAGTGGCGTCGTCACGGTAGAAAGGCTCGAAGATCTTTTCTTTTGCCTCTTCTGAAATGGGCTTTCCATCATTTATGATATCAATCGTAAATCGCTCGCCATCTTGCGCTTCGAACCGGATGATAATCTTGCTTCTTGCGTATTTAATAGCGTTCGAGAGGAGGTTGCTGAGTATCTTCGTGCAAGCCTCCTTATCGATAAAGGCGTAGAATGATTTCACGTTACACTCGATAATCATTTGCAGTGTTTCCTGCTCCGCCGTCTCGTGGAAACGCTCAAAGGTCTCCTGTATCAATGCGATGATGTCTGTCTGTATGAAGTTTAGTTTATATCCCTCGATTTCCGTCTTTCTGAAATCCAGTAGTTGATTCACCAGGTCCAGTAGACGGTTTGCGTTTTTATCCACAATCGTCAGATATTTCTTTGCGCTGGGAGAAAGCTTGATGTCTTGTGTCACTTTCTCCAGAGGACTTTTAATCAAGGTCAGAGGCGTACGTATCTCATGCGCAATATTGATGAAGAAATCAATCTTAGCTTGATAGAGTTCCTTCTCCTTTTCATTCTCGAACTCCTGGATTTTCTGCTGTATATTGGCCTTATTACGCCGGGTGATGATAACGATCAGCCACGCTACGCATCCGATAGCGATAATCCCATATAGGATTAACATCTTGGTTGAGAGCCACCATGGGGGAAGGATCGTAATCTGGAACATCGCTGGCTCATCATTCCAAATACCAGACAGGTTAGCTGCCTTCAGCTTGAACGTATAGTTGCCGGGTGATAGTTTCGTGAAATAAACCCGGTTCTCGCCCACCGTGTGATACCATTTGGGACTTAACCCTTCCATGCAATAGGCATATTGGGTGAGGTTGGGGGCTTGATAGCTTAATGAGGTGTAGTCGATGTAGAATGTAGACTGATTATGCTCTAAGGTGATTCCTTTCTTAAAAGTGATGTCCTTTTGCCTCAATAGATTATGGTCGGGGTCCGAATAACTGATTTGTGTTATATAAATCTTCGGTTGAATAGAGAACTGTTGGATTTCATCGGGGTGGAACCGGACTAATCCTTTCAATGTCCCAAAGTATAGTTCGCCGTTTTTAGCTTTTAACGAAGAGTTATAGTTGAATTGATTAGACAGGAGGCCATGTTCTTTTTTGAACACTTTGATCTCTTGATTGACCGGGTTAAGTACAGCTAAGCCATTTGTGGTACTGATCCACATGTGGCCTTTAGGGTCTTCCTCGATCCGGTAAGCGATGTTACTGGGAAGGCCTTCTTGAGTCGTGTAGCATGTCGTAGTCTTTAAATTCCAGTCGTACATTTTCACTCCGTTCCCGGTAGCGAACCATAGATTGTTTTTAGTATCCTCATGGATGTGATTAATCGTCCGGTTGGCGTTCGTATTTATGGTATCCAATTTAAATTCGCCCTGTTTTTGCTGGATTGGGTCGAAAAAATGTAATCCGTTATTGAATGTTCCAGCCCATATAACTCCTTTGTGATCCTCGAAGATCGTTTGTATCCTGCAATTGCCGGGAAATTGATCGAGAGGCTCAAAAATATCTTTCTCCGGATTATATTGATACATACCGGATGCCGTAGCTACGAGCAAGTTGTTTTTCTGAGTTTTATAGAGATATACGATGATGTCGTTTTGGGAGGCGTAAGGATTCGGGGCGATCGTATAATGCTTGATGATTTTCTCTGTGCGGATATCCATCACGTCTACTCCGTTAGCGTGTGTCCCAATCCATAGATAGTCTCCAATCACGGAAAGGCCGTGGATACAGTTTTGGGAAAGGCCGTCTTTATCTTGGAAGTTTTTATAGGTTTGTGTACGGATGTCGAATTTATTGAGGCCAGCGTCTTCGGTCCCTATCCATATATTCTGGTTAGCATCTTGGCAAATATCATGGATAATATCACCGTTAATTGTTTTTTGCCCGGATATATTGTAGTCTTTCTTGAATTTGAGATAAGGAGGTAGATAATTAATGCCCCCATTATCCGTACAGATCCATAACCCTCCTTCCCGGTCCTTACAAAACCGTTTGGTAGCGTTGTTGGATAGTGAATAGGGATCGCTTTTGTCTTGTTCAATGTGGAAGGTCTCGTTTGAGGGGATTTGATAGATATAGATACCGTTGAAGGTGGCGATCCATACCTCGTCACTCGTCACTTGGAAAATTTTCCGGGCATAGAGGGGGCTGTTCTTTTGCTGGGTAAGAACATTTCGGCAAACCCCTGTTTGTATATTGACTTGTTTGACTCCATTATCGGTTGTACCTATCAGCAATGTATTATCGGATGGAGATGCCCATAGAGTTGTCATATTCTCTATATGTAGCGTGTCGCTACCGTTATGTATATTTAGAGGGATGAATTTGTCATCAGTCGGGTCTAAGAGGGCGACATTGCCATTTCGCGTGGTGGCCCAGATCTGATCTTTTGGGGTGATGTAGAAAGAGGTGATTGGATCACTTTCCTTATACAGGTAGTTTTGGTGTAGCTCGGATTGCTCATTATATTTAATAAGGGAAAGGCCAGATAACAGCATCCACAGGTTCCCTTGGTGATCAAAATCCAGGTAGGTACAGCTGATACCTTTCGTGAACTTTACTAAGGAAAAAGTATCGGTTTGGTAATCGTATTTTTGTACTCCCATATCAGTACCCACCCAGAGCTCACCGGAAGGACTTATCGCCAAGTCGGTAATCCAGCTACTGATTAGAGTTCCTTTCTGCTTGGTTTGATTTTTTATGATATGGAATTTGTTCCCATCAAATCGATTGAGCCCGTCTCGTGTTCCAAACCACATAAATCCAAAATGATCTTGAACACAACACGTCACGCTGTTATTGCTTAATCCATCTTCTATCTCATAGGATTTAAAGTAGTATGACCGGGCGTTGACTTCGATTGCGGTTACTACAAATAATAGGACGTATAAAAAATTCATCAAGTTTTTTTTCATGGATTCTCTTTGTGTTTCATGCGCAAAGTTAAACCTTTCCCTAAATTTCCCATAACAGTATCGTATAATTTTTTCATTTTGTTTCAACGTTCAGACTTCTGTATTTGACTTTATATCTGTTCCATGTAAGATAGGTTGTTGAGACGATAGGTAATGATTTTGAGAGAAATATGATAGACTGTTTGAATTCTGGGAATTTAATTTAGCAAAAAAATAAGCGCGCCATGTGATTTGTTCGCAGATTCCGTACGGACCGATGTTTTACAGACCTTGGAGAAAATCCGGGAGAAAAGACGTAATATGATGGAAGGGTATGGCTTGCTTCGCCATGTAAAATTGTCTCATTCGTGATGCGATTTTCTCAATGACAGAGGGATACAGGCTGGGACTCGCATTATGCGACAATCGGAAATGATTTTGATAAAATAGAAAAAGAGGATTCTTCTTAACTGAGATATATTTGCTACTGCTTGTTCAATGAGCAGAAACATGAATATTAATTTAAATCTATTTAGCATGAAAAAAATGATTGTTCTTATCAGTTTTTTATGTGGAGCGCATTTTATGAGCGCCCAACAAAGTGATTCACAACAAAGACCACAGGAAAGATGGAAACCTGAGAGTACGGAATGGTATTATCCGGTTCCTCCAAAGGTAAAGCCTGGAGTAGGAACAGGTGCTCCTTCCGATGCGATCATCCTGTTTGATGGGAAAGATCTTTCTATGTGGGAATCTGCCGGAAAAGATGGAGGTCCCGCTAAATGGACCGTAAAGGATGGGACGATGATTGTGGCTTCCGGAACCGGATCAATCCGGACAAAAGATTATTTTGGAGATTGCCAGTTGCATATCGAGTTCAAAACCCCTATACCAGGAAAGGATAATACATTACAGATGAAAGGTAATAGTGGCATTATGCTTCAAAGCCGTTATGAGGTGCAGATCTTGGATTGTGAGGATAATCCTACGTATGTGAATGGCATGGTTGGAAGTATTTATAAGCAAAGCGCACCGTTGGTAAATGCTTTCACGAAGACAAATGAGTGGCAGGTTTATGATATTTATTGGAAAGCGCCCCGTTTCGGGACAAACGACGAATTGGAATCTCCAGCTATGATCACTGTGGTATTGAACGGAGTCGTGGTACAGAATAATTATATACTGAAAGGAACGACCCCATATACCGGTTTACCTAAATATGTTGCGCATGGCCGTCTGCCATTAAGCTTGCAGGATCATGGAGTGGAAGTGGCTTTCCGTAATATATGGATTCGAAATTTATAGATTGTATAACTTTAGAATAATGGTTTATGACTACACGTAGGAATTTTTTAAAGAACTCGACGATGTTGGCCGCCGGCTTAGGTGTCTCACCTCTTTTGGCGTCGGCAGCTCCTACCGTCTCTCATAAGGAAGAGACGATAAAAGGGCGGGTGAATATCGCAGTAATAGGTGTCGGCATGGGATGCCGTGATTTGCAAGGTGCTTTGACTGATAATCCGTGGGTACATTGTGTGGGCATGTGCGACGTGAACAAAGTGAGACTTGATGAGCAGATCGCATGTTTCAAAAAAGACTTTCCGAATCAAACGACCTCAATCAAGGCATATAGTGACTTCCGGGAAGTCTTGGCAAATAAGGATATCGACGGTGTCATTATCGCAACACCAGACCATTGGCACGCTTACATCTTCGCTGAGGCATTAAAAGCGGGCAAGGCGATCTATGTGGAAAAGCCGGTTGCCAATTCGATTCCGGAATGCCATTCGATGATGGATTTCCAAAAGAAATATAAAGGGGTGGTGACAACAGGCTTATGGCAGACCAGCCAACGCTATTTCGTGGCGGCTAATGAGATATTGAAATCCGGTGTGTTGGGGGATGTCTATAAAGTTCAGATATGGCTTTGTCAATCGACGAATCCAAGTCCGGCCGTTGCGGATTCTCCGGTTCCTTCTACATTGGATTACAATATGTGGTTAGGTCCGGCTCCCGAACGCCCATTTAATAATTACCGTTTCCGTGGATGGCGCGGCTTCTGGGATTATGGAGGCGGCCAGCAAACCGACTGGGGAGTGCATTGGATAGACTCAGCGTTCGATGGATTGAAAGCGTTAGGATTGTGTGACCGTGAATATCCGGAGGCGGTATTCTCTACGGCTTATAAAGATCCTACCTCTTTCAATGAGACTCCCAGCTGCCAGACAACGATTTTCCAATATAAGAATTTCCATATAGAGTGGGCACAACAGGTTGCTCACCTGTATAATCGGAATCAAGGAGTAGCTTGGGTAGGAAGTAAAGCCACCTTGGTATGTAATCGCGAAGGCTATGAATTGATTCCAGAGAAGAATCGGGAGGGAGTGTTGTTAACTGACCGTTCTCAGCTTGTCGGGAAGTTCGAGGATGGCGGTGTTGAGGCCCACGCTACGAATTGGTGTAAGTGTATATTGAATAAATCGATTGAGACGAACAGTCCGATCGAGAAAGGGGCTTTTGCGACGATCCTGGCGCATATGGCCAATATCTCATATTTGACGGGAACTCGTGTTGTGTATGATCCGCAAGCTCGTAAGTTTGTGGATAATCCGAAAGCGGATGCATACTTGAAAAAAACATATAGAAGCCCGTGGCAATTTCCGAATATTAAATGAATGAAAATATGAAAAGATTATTATTATTTACTATTTGCTTGTTGTATATCAGTTCTGTATATGCGATTGATATTTCACGGTTAGAACCTGCTTGTTGGTGGGTAGGGATGAAAAATCCGGAATTGCAGATTATGGTATATGGCAAGAATATCGCAAGTTCTCAAGTTCATATTGATTATCCAGGGGTAAGAGTCAAGGAGGTTGTTGGAGTCGAGAACTCTAACTACTTGTTCCTTTATTTGGATATCTCCAAAGATGCCTCTCCCGGTACAATGAATTTGATATTTCAAAAAGGGAAAGAGAAAGAAGTCCGGACCTTTGAGTTAAAGGAAAAGAATAAAAAGGTTGGAGCTGCAGGATTTTCACCTGCGGATGTGATGTACTTGATTACTCCAGATCGTTTTGTGAATGCGGATCCATCTAATGACATTCTCGATGATGTGAAAACAGATCGTTCGAAAGGGTGGGCTCGCCACGGAGGTGATTTACGTGGTATTATTAATAAATTGGATTATATCCATGATTTAGGCTTTACAACAATTTGGTTAAATCCTGTATTGGAAAACAGAATGCCCGGAGGTTCTTATCACGGATACGCTATTACTGATTTTTATCAGGTAGACCCTCGTTTTGGAACGAATGAAGAATATTGCGAATTGATTGACAAGGCCCACGAAAAAGGAATGAAAGTTGTGATGGATATGATTTTTAATCATTGCGGAAGCTCTCATTGGTGGTTAAAAGATTTTCCTTCCTCGGATTGGCTGAATCATCAAGACAACTTTGTTCAAACAAATCATTTTAAATGGACTCTTATGGATGTTCATGCTCCTCAGTCGGAGAGAGAGACCTTGGTAAAAGGTTGGTTTGGTAGAGGTATGCCAGATTTGAATCAGAAAAATAGGCACTTAGCCCGCTATTTGATTCAAAATAGCATTTGGTGGATTGAATACTCACGGATTGATGGTATCCGCCAAGATACACATCCCTATGCGGACTATGATTTTATGTCAACTTGGTGCAAGGAGGTGGAAAATGAATATCCAGATTTCAATATTGTTGGAGAAGCTTGGTATCCAAGAGGAACCGCTTCGGCTTGGTGGCAAAGAGATTCTAAAATGAATGAATCGAATAGTAACTTAAAGACAGTGATGGATTTTGATTTGAGCTTTACTTGCCAAAAAGCGTTTGGAGATGTATGTTCTAGCAATGAAGGATCCGAAGCAGGGTTGTTTAAAATTTATGAAGTTATCGCGCAGGATTTTTTATTCCCAGATCCTAACAATGTACTTATCTTTTTGGATAATCATGATTTAGGACGCTTTATGCAGAAAGGAGAATCTGATTTAAGAAGATACAAACAGGCTATTGCTTTTTTATTAACGACTCGAGGGATTCCTCAGATTTATTATGGAACAGAGATTCTAATGTCTGGGACAAAAGCAGAAGGCGATGGTGTTATCCGCACTGATTTCCCCGGAGGTTGGGCCGGAGATCCTAAAGATGCTTTCACTCCTGATGGACGTTCGGATTTGCAGAATCAAGCCTGGAATTATATGAGAAAATTATTGAATTGGAGACAGCAATGTGATGCTGTTAAAGAAGGAAAGTTGATTCATTATACTCCTGATAAATCGGGTTGTTACGTATATGCCAGGGTAAAGGATAATAAGACGGTGCTTGTTTTAATGAATGGAACAGACCAAGACCAGACATTAGACATGAATCGTTTTCATGAAGTCGTAAAAGATTATAGATCTGGAAAAGATATTATAACAGATACGACCGTTGCGATAGACACGGCGGTTCAAATTCCGGCTCGTGGTGTTTATATTTTAGAACTTGTATAACTTTAAATTTTATATGTCATGAGATGTAAAAGTATTAGTAATTTTATGATGTGCTTTATGCTTTCTTTGTTTTCATTGACAGCGTATGCGCAAATTAAGATCACAGGAACTGCTTCTGATGCGGCGACAGGGGATCCTTTATCTTTTATCACCATACAGGTTAAAGGTACCACTGAGGGTACGACTTCCGATATGGATGGAAAATATTCAATTGAGGTGCCTAATGGAGATGCCATTTTAGTGTATTCTTATATTGGTTATCGTACCCAAGAGATAACGGTCGGAAATCAGACTCAAATTAATGTTCGCCTATCGGAAGATGTGGAGGCATTAGATGAAGTGCTTGTTGTTGGCTATGGAGTTCAGAATAAGAGAGATGTGACAGGATCGATCGCTAAAGTTGGGAGTGAGGAACTAATGTCTGTTCCTGCAAGCTCTTTCGATGCCGCTTTACAAGGACGTGCCGCTGGTGTGCAAGTAACCCAAACATCGGGTTTGGCTGGCTCTGGTGCAGCCATTCGAGTGAGAGGTATCGCTTCTATTACCGCTGGAGGTGATCCATTGATTGTTGTTGATGGAATACCTATCATGCAAAATGCTGGAGATCGAGTGGGTGCAGCACAAGATAATCCAATGTCATCTATAAATGCGAATGATATTGAAAGTATTGATATCTTGAAAGATGCCTCTGCGACGGCTATTTATGGATCCAGAGGTGCGAACGGTGTTGTCTTAATAACAACTAAACGTGGTAAATCAGGAAAACCTCAAGTAAACTTTAGTTCTAAGGTTGCATTCTCAACAGCTAATAGGAAAGTTGATATGTTGGGAACTAAAGACTATCTGGAGATTTATAAAGAAGCATTGGAAAATGATTATAAGTTTAATCCCTCAGGTGCGCCAAATCCTTCTACTGTATCATCATATCCCGGTGGTTATTCAGAAGAGCAAGCTTTATTAAATAATACGGATTGGCAAGATCTTATTACGAGAACAGGAGTTTCTACCTACAATGATTTATCTGTATCGTGGGGTAATAAGAAAATACAGACTTATTTAGGAGTTTCTAATGTAGAAGAGAATTCATATTTGGTGAATGATCATTTCGGAAGGACGAGCGTACGTCTTAATATTGATTATAAGCCTATAGACATTTTAAAAATAGGTGGTAATTTTAGTTTCTCTCACACGGATCATCAACCCACTCCTTCAAGTTGGGATGGTGGTTGGGGACGTGCCGTAAGTTCGGCTCTTCCTTATTTCCCAGCCTATAATTCGGATGGTAGTTATTACGTTTTTCCTAAATCAACAAATCCGGTGACGGAGGCGAATGAGAAAAGACGTAGAATATTTACCCAACGTACAATGGCAAGTTTATATGCTGATTTGCAGATAATCAAAGATTTGTCATTGCGGTTAGAAGGTAATATAGATTATCGAGATAATGAGTCTAATTATTTACGGACGAAAGAATTATCAACAAAACCGAATAGTAATGTGACAAATCGTTATGAGACAAATTGGAATGCTAAAGCACTCTTGAATTATAGTTTGTCGATTAATGAAAATCATCGTTTTCATTTCTTGTTGGGAACAGAAGCCTTGAAATCTACACGAGTATCGAATTATACGAATGTCGTATTTGAGCAAGGAAAAGAAGATTGGTTATTCAATAATCCTGATTATAATGAAGCGAATAAGACTTTTACGAGCTATCCTAATCAAGATTTCTCATTTATATCCTTCTTCGGACGTGTAAATTATACATTTAAAGACCGTTATATGTTCACTGGTACTTTCCGTAGAGATGGATCGTCACGATTTGGTGAAAATAATAAATTTGGTAATTTCCCTGCGGCATCTATTGGCTGGATGATCACTGAAGAAGACTTTTTAAAGGATAACGAGGTTTTAAGCTTATTGAAGTTGAAAACAGGTTTTGGTGTTACTGGTAATGCGGAGATTCCTAACTATGCACAATGGGGAGCAGTTAGCGTGAATACGAATCAATTGTATGTAGGAGATAATTATTGGTATATCAATTCTTTGAAAAATCAAGATTTGAAGTGGGAAACGACTTCTACATTTGATGTAGGTTTGGAGTATGGTTTCTTTAAAAATCGAATTTCTGGTGAAATCGGATTCTATAATAAGAATTCCAAAGATCTATTCTTGAATGTAAGTGTTCCTGCATCTGTAGGATATACGGCATTTTTGGCAAATGTTGGAAAAGTCAGAAATACGGGTGTGGAGTTTAATATTAAGTCAGTGAATATTACAAATAGAGATTTTACATGGACAACTGATTTCAATATTAGCTATAATAAGAATAAGGTTTTGGATGTTGGTAATGCAGGACCAGACGCATTAAGTGGAGAAGGTGATACACGTGTGCTAGTAGGACAGCCTATTGGCGTAAACTATTTGGTTAAGGTTCTACGTGTTGATCCTCAGGACGGTATGCCTGTTTATGAAATGCTTGATGAGAATAAGAATCCGATAGGTGAAACTAAAGAATATAATGCGGATAGAGATCGTCAACCTGTAGGACATCCTTATTCTGATTTTGTAGGAGGTTTGAATAATACGTTTACATATAAGAACTGGGATTTCGGTTTTATGTTTACATTCCAAATAGGCGGCAATATTTATGACGATGGTGAGAAATTTCAGATGAATAATGTAGGCTCTTGGAATCTGAAAAGCAATGTTCTCGAGAGATGGCAGAAACCTGGTGATGTGACAGATGTACCTCGAGTAAGTTTAGGAAAAAGTGGCATTGAACTGGCGAGAAATACAACTGAATATCTACATGATGCGGGATTCTTACGTTTAAAGAATATAAATGTGGGCTATACTTTTAAAGGCATTAGAATCAAGAAGTTTAATATAAGAGATGTTCGCCTATATGCTCAAGCAACTAATTTGTTGACTTTGTTTAGTGAATACTACAATAAATATAGTGGTGAGCCTGAGATTATGCGTGACGTTGATTCGGCTCAGAAGAGAAATCTGAGTTTGAATGTAACTTATTTGACCCCTCCTCAAGCTCGTACATATACTATTGGATTAAGTATTAACTTTTAAATGGATAAGATTATGAAAGTAAAAAATATTGCAGTAATATTACTCAGTACCCAATTAGTCTTTACAGCATGTGATGACATGGATTTTCTACAAATAAAACCTGATAGTCTAGAATTGACAGATGATCGTATTAAAACGGTAGATGATTTGGAGCATTTATTGTTGGGCGCTTACAATGGTATACGTTCTTCTGGCTTCTTGGGAGGTCGAACGTTGCGTGGCTTTGATGTGATCGCAGATGATGGTGTAGCAGATGTCGCTACTTTTGAATGGGTACAGATGAGTGCCCATACAATGAATTTGGTAAATGCGGTTGGACGTGATACTTGGACTGAGACATATAATGCTATTAATAAGGCGAATCAAGTTGCATTTAGCGATTTAGGTGAAAGTATTTTGGCGAGTGATCCTCAGAAAGAAGTTCAATTTAAGGCTGAGGCATCTTTTATTCGTGCCTTAGGATATTTTCATTTAGTTAGAGCCTTTGGCCTTCCTTATGCAGAGGAGACTAAGGATGTCGCAGAGATGGGAGTTCCCCTTCGTTTAAGAGGGGTGATGGATCGTGCTACTGCATTTGAGGTCGTACAACGTTCAACGGTCTCTGAGGTTTATTCTCAAATAATTTCCGATTTGGAATATGCAATCGAAAACCTACCAGTAGAGAATAAAGTAGAGTCGGGTAGAGCGACTGTTGATGGCGCAAAAGCGTTATTGGCAAAAGTCTATTTTTATAAACATGATTTTGAGAATGCGGCTAAATATGCGAAGCAAGTTATCGACACTCAGAAATATGACATTGATGAGGATATGACTGCTAAATTCGGTAGAGCTGAAAAAAAGACTGCTACGCAAGAAATTGTAGCGATGATACCTTCTGTGTCATTGATTGAGGATTCTTGGAGTGGTTTGAGAGATTATCGTACGAATGGATTGGCTTTACCTACAAGCCGGCCGTCTAATGAGTTGATTGCAGCTTATGACCAACAAAATGATAATCGTTTTAAAACGTTTTATAAAAATATAGACGGTTCATGGTATACTCTGAAGTTTGATTATGAGTATATGGATGGTATTATTATTGGATATAATGAGCTCTTACTACTTTATGCCGAGTCTTTAGCAGAATCGAATGGTAATATGAATCAAGCTTTGGATGCTTTGCAAAAAATAGAAAAAAGGGCTTATGGAAAAGCTAATACTACAACTACGGATAGGGCTTCTTTTATTAAAGCCGTGCAGAAGGAACGTCGTTTGGAAATAGCTTTACAAGGCGAGAGATTATTTGAATTGAAGCGTATCAAACAATCGGTTCGTGGTGAAGCTTGGGATTCTCATAAAGTGATGTTCCAGATTCCAGATGTTGAGCAGAATGGTAATCCTGATGTTCATATGAATTAACTTGGCTGTTTAAAAAGGGTGAGTTTAGGCTCACCCTTTATTTGTTTTTACATCTAAACAAATTTAGCTATGATTAGAAGAATAATAATACTTACTTCATTTCTGATATTCGTATTTGGAACAGTGGCTGCTCAAACGATAAATAAGGTAGAGCCGTTGTTTTGGTGGACGGGAATGAAAAATCCAGAATTACAGTTGATGGTATACGGAGATCACATCTCTGAATATCACCCTGTAATAAATGAACCTGGAGTTTATTTAAAAAGTTGTGTGACGGTAGATAGTCCCAATTATTTAATATTATATTTAGATTTATCACAAGCTCATCCTGGAACATTTGATATAACTTTTGTGAATGGGAAAAAGAAATTCGTATATGCTTACGAGTTGAAAGAGCGCAAGGAGAGTACAGATGATATACAAGGATATGATTCTTCGGATGTGTTGTATTTAATTATGCCGGACCGTTTTGCTAATGGCGACCCATCCAACGATCAAATCCCGATGCGCTGTGAGTATAAGGTGGACAGGGAGAATCCGAATGCCCGTCATGGTGGAGATTTGGCAGGCATAGAGCAGCATCTGGACTATATCGAGGATTTGGGTGTGACAGCCATCTGGCTGAATCCGGTTCTGGAGAACGATATGCCCGGTGGTTCATACCATGGTTATGCAACGACAGACTACTACCGTGTGGATTCCCGCTTTGGAACCAATGAGGATTATAAAAGACTTATAGACAAGGCTCACCAGAGAGGAATGAAAGTCGTGATGGATATGATCTTCAACCATTGCGGTAGTGAACATCCATGGATGAAGGATATCCCCAGCCACGATTGGTTTAACAATTTGGATCATTATGTCCAAACGAACCACGATAAAGAGGCGTATTTCGACCCTTATGTGTCTGATTACGACAAAAGTGTCATGATGGACGGATGGTTTGTCCATTCTATGCCTGATTTGAACCAAAAGAATCCGCATGTGGAGAAATATTTGATTCAGAACTCTATTTGGTGGATTGAATATAGTGGTGTGGATGGCATACGCCAAGATACTTATCCCTATGCAGATGTGGAGATGATGAGGAGATGGTGCAAAGAGGTGGAGAATGAATACCCGCAATATAATATCGTGGGAGAGGCTTGGATGAACTATACTATCGGTTCGGCATATTGGCAGCAAGGCAGTCGGCTGAACTTCGGGGAAGATACCGGCCTGAAAACGGTCATGGACTTCAAGTTGATGGGAATAGCCCACGATGTCTTCCATGCTGATGGAGGTTTGCAAGGAGCATTCGAGCATCTCTGTTATGACTATGTATATGCCGATATCAATCATGTGTTGCGTTTCTTGGAAAACCATGATACCGATCGTTTCCTCCGTGAAATGCCTAAAAGCATCAATGAGTTGTATGCTTTCAAGCAGGGTATGACCTTCCTGTTGACCATTCCGGGTATTCCTCAACTATATTATGGACAAGAGTTATTGATGAACGGGACGAAAGAAAATGGAGATGGTTACATCCGTTTGGATGTCCCCGGTGGATGGCAAGGCGATAAAGTAAACCAATTCGAGGCGGCAGGGAGAAGCGAAGTGCAGAACAATGCTTGGCAATTTACACAGAAACTCCTGAAGTGGAGGAAAGGCAATGAAATCATCAGCAAAGGGAAAATGAAACATTTCATGCCGTTCCAAAATGTATATGTCTATGAGCGGAGCTTGGACGGGAAAAATGTGATTGTCATCATGAATGGTGGCAGTAAAAATGTAGAACTGCCGATGGAACGTTACGCAGAGATAACACGTGATAAAAATAGCAGAACAGACATTTTCACCGGCCGTACC
>OIZT01000899.1_pt1 | contig 15571 bp, 12 predicted proteins | sample 1588611 | NCBI WGS metagenome assembly OIZT01 (sample SAMN03283278) | human gut metagenome | biome: human-associated habitat; material: feces | host: Homo sapiens | place: Peru | collected 2012
CAAACGAAAAATGGTCTTCAGCGACCTGTGCTTCAACTAAATTGCGGAAGAACCAACGATTCTGGATCGGTCCGGAAGGAGGGCCTTTCTCGTATTACTTCAAAAGGGGAAACGAGCAGGTTTACGAGAACTGGAAAGTTCCGGCTCCGATTGACACGGACACCTATGACATTGAGGAACAATCGGGATCGAATGTGGTGTTCGTCAAGGACTTCAATGTGAGAAACGCCTCGGATGTTGAATTCGCGATGGGAGTGCGCAGAACCATCTCAATGTTGGACAAGAGTGGTCTGGAAACTTTGTTGGGTGTGGAGATCCCGGACGGGTTGAACACGATAGTTTACAAGACAGAGAACGTGATACGCAACAACGGTGATTTCACATGGACGAAAGAGACCGGAATGCCGTCAGTCTGGCTGCTGTCCACATTCAATCCTACACCTACTACCACGGTGTTCATTCCTTATGAAAAAAGCTTCGGTGGGAAAAAAGTGAATGATGAATATTTCGGGAAAGTCCCGGCTGACCGTCTGGTCCTTGAAGACGGCGTGGCGTATTTCAAGATCGACGGGGAATACAGGGCCAAGATCGGACTTCCGGAAGGCAGCGCCAAAGACATCTGCGGAAGTTATGATTCCAAGGCCGGGGTATTGAATATCCTGAAATACACTGTACCTGAGGGTCATGCTGACTATGTGAACGGCCAATGGGGCGAACAGGAGAATCCTTTCTCCGGAGATGTCATCAATTCCTACAACGACGGGCCTACTGAGACCGGATTCGTTCAGGGTCCGTTCTATGAGGTCGAGACATCTTCTCCGGCGGCGAATTTGGCTCCCGGCGAGTCTCTGACCCATGTTCAATATACCATTCACATCGAGGGAACGCATGATCGTCTGTCCGCCATCGCGAAGAAAGTGTTCGGGGTGGATCTGGACGTGGTCGCGAACAAATTCTCTAAATAAACGCGGGCAATGGAAAACAATAACAGGTTGGTACCTAAAGGTATTGTCTGGCCTTTCATATTGCTGACAACCTTGTTCTTCGCATGGGCCGTGCCGAACAATCTGACCGACACGATGCTGGCTGTCTTCAAGCGGATCATGAGCTTTTCCGACTCGAAGACAGCGTGGATCCAGGTCGTATGCTATCTGCTGGGCTACGGATGCTTTGCCGTTCCCGGGGCTATATTCATAAAGAAATATTCCTACAAGTCCGGGGTCATGCTTGGACTGGGATTGTATGCCTTGGGGACATTTATGTTCTATCCTTCCTCAAAGGTGGCTGTCGCCAACAATGAGATCGGCTACATTATGTTTCTTGCCGCCATTCTGGTCTTGTTCGCGGGATTGTCTATTCTGGAGACATCCACGAACTCCTATGTCTGCGCGATAGGGCCGGAGGAGACCGCCACAAGGCGACTTAATTTCGCCCAGTCGTTCAATCCTTTCGGAGCGATAACCGGTGTGGTCCTTTCGCAGATTTTCATCCTGTCCCGGCTTAACACCTTGACGGCCGCGGAAAGAGCTGCGATGTCCGACGCCGACTTGGCTGCCGTTCAGGCAGCCGAGCTCAATTCGGTCACCAACACGTATGTCATCCTTGGATGTGTGATGCTGGTGATTCTGTTGGCCATAGCGCTGACAAGAATGCCGAATCTGAAAGAAGGAGGCTCTCTTGACTTCAAAGCTTCGGTCAAACGGCTTGTCAAAAACAAGAACTATGTTTGGGGCGTGGTCGCACAGTTCTTTGACATCGGAGCGCAGATCGCTGTATGGTCTTATGTGATAAGGTATGCCATGCACAACCTTCATTTCGACACGATCATTTCGTCTCTGGGCGCAAATGCCTCCTCCGCCCAGATCATAGAGGCTTTGAGGAATGTGGAACCAGTGGCGAAAGGCTTTTACGCCGTGTGCGAGACAGTTGGACTTGACGCACTTCTCCCGAGAACCGCGGAGCAGGCGGGCGCGACATATTACATCATGTCGTTGATCCTGTTTGTGGTGTCCCGTTTTGTGTGCACATGGCTTATGAAGTGGTTCCAGCCGAGGAAGATGCTCGCTACTGTCGCCGCCTTGGGTGTCCTGTGCTGCCTTGGAACCGTGTTCGGGACCGGATTCTTCGGAGTGTATTGCCTTATGGGGATTTCGGGATGCCTTTCGTTGATGTTCCCTACAATCTATGGATTCGGAATCCGCGGACTTGGAGAGGACACGAAGCTGGGTGGTTCCGGAATGGTCATGGCCATTGCCGGAGCGTCGGTTCTGACCCAGATAGAAGGCATTCTTTCGGATCAGTCCGGCAGCATAGCCACAGCTTACATCGTTCCGGCCATCGCATTCGCCGTGATCCTGTATTATGCGGCGGTGTTCTGTAAGAGACAAGAAAAACTGATGACAGATGGACAATAAGAATTACGTCATAGGGGTTGACTATGGAACAGACTCTTGTCGGGCTATCCTTGTGGATGCCGCTGATGGAAGATGTCTTGCGGAGTCTTCTTGTGAATATCCAAGATGGGCGGCCGGTAAATATTGCGATCCGGCGAAAGACATGTACAGGCAGCATCCGGACGACTATATTGAATCATTCAAAAGTGTGATTTCGGGAGTGGCGTCAAAGGTCGGGAAAGACGTGATGGAAAATGTCAAGGGACTTTCTTTTGACACCACCGCCAGCACACCGGTATTGGTTGACGCTGAAGGGACTCCGCTTTCGTTGTTACCGGAATTCCGTGAAGAGCCTGACGCGATGTTTGTCCTGTGGAAAGACCACACGGCCAGAAAGGAGGCCGATGAAATCAACGCCCTTTCGAAGCGAGGCGATGTTGACTTTACCTCATATTCGGGAGGAATATATTCATCGGAATGGGCTTGGTCCAAGGTGCTCCATATTCTCAGGACAAACAATAAAGTCGCTTCGGCCGCATGCTCTTGGATTGAGCATTGTGATTGGATGCCGGCCTGGGTTGTCGGAGACACCTCGCCTGAAAGAGTCAAGAGAAGCCGTTGCGCGGCGGGGCATAAGGCCATGTGGAACGCGAAGTGGAATGGCTTCCCGTCGGAAAGTTTTCTGAATATGTTGGATCCGGCGCTTGGCAGGATGCGAAGTCTTTTGGGGCAGGACACTTTCACTTCTGATGTCTGTGTCGGGACCATAAGGGCTGACCTTGCTGTTGAGCTGGGACTGCCTGAGACCATGAAGGTTGGTGTCGGTGCGATAGACGCGCATGTCGGTGCGGTCGGCGCTTCGATCTTTCCTGACACCCTCGTCCGGATCATGGGAACCTCTACCTGCGACATCCTTGTGTGCCGTCCGGAGGAAATCGGTGACAGGTGCCTGAAAGGAATCTGTGGTCAGGTTGACGGCTCCGTTCTCCCTGGTTTTGTCGGATTCGAAGCCGGACAGGCCGCGTTCGGTGACATTTACGCCTGGTTCCGGAGACTTCTGCTGTGGCCTGTGGAGAAAATGCTGCCGGAGAAAGCCGAAGAACTGAAATCGGCCATGTTGCCAATGCTGGAGAAAGAGGCCATGAAGATCAATGATTCAGAATCTTCTGTACTTGCTTTGGACTGGATGAACGGGCGACGCACTCCGGACTCTGACCAAAATGTCAAAGGCGCGATAGCTGGACTCACTCTCGGGACAACCGCGCCGATGGTCTATAAGGCATTGATAGAGGCTACCGCATTTGGCTCCAAGGCCATAATCGAAAGATTCGCTTCTGAAGGAATCGCGATTAGAGCGGTAAGAGCCATCGGAGGGATCTCGCAGAAATCCGCTTTTGTGATGCAGACATTGTCGGATGTGCTGGGAATGCCTATCACCGTTGTGTCTTGTGATCAGGCCTGTGCCTTGGGAGCCGCTATGTTCGCCGCCACAGCCTCGGGAATATACCCGGATGTGGCAAGTGCGCAACGGGCCATGAAGGCACCGGAAGGGCATCGGTATGAGCCGGATATGGATCGCAACAGATTCTATCAGAGTGTTTATGAGAAGCGTTACACGGCTCTTGGACGATTCGCAGACGCTGACTCCAGATAATTTTCTAAAAAGATCTATAAATGAAAAAAGTTTACGAATATATGCTTCCGGCGGTGATGTTTGCTGTTTTCGCCGCTTGTTCAGATAACAATAATGATTCAGACCTCGTCGCAGACTATCAGGAAGTGGCGTTTGACGCTTCCGTGGCTCAAGAGGGGTTGGATCTTGGTTGGAAAGAGGGCGACGCAGTCTCTGTTTTCGACGGTAAGGCGAACCATAAGTTCACGGCCACCGGATCTGGCGATGTGGTGAGGTTTTCTGGAACCGCAAACGTGAAGGCTGCGGCCTATATGGGTCTTAGGCCTTACCACGAAGGCTTGTCAAGATATGGCGGCAAAGTCAATGTTGAGATTCCGTCTTCCCAAGTGGCGGTCAAAGACGGGATCAATGTCGATTATCTGTTGATGGCGGGATACTCGAAAGTTCCTGTGTCAGAGATGGATTTCAAGCTGATGCCGGCTATCCTGAAACTTGACATTTCCGCTGAGGACTACAACGTCGTGTCTGTGCAGATTTCAGCCAAGGGCGAGGAGGTCATTTCCGGAGACTGTTCGATAGGGCTTTTACCCGAGCCAGAGATCAGCGCCAGACCGGAAGGTTCGTCCAAAGTGACTTTGACAGGAGAGAACCTGTCCGGCGTGTACTACGTGGCGACTATCCCTCAGACGTTGTCTGAAGGGCTTGTTGTCAGCATATCCGATGAGAATGACGCAAGGTGCGAGATCTCGGTTCCGGCGATGGAAACCAAGCCCGGTGAAATCGTGGAGCTTGAGAAAATGACAGGACTTGAACTGAAAGAGGCTGTGAATCCAGATCCTACTTCAGTTTCCGGAGCCGTCATCCTTAAGGCTTCTTTCTCAGAAGCTGATTTCAACATCCTTTCCGATCCAAGTTTCGAAGACTATCCGGACATGGCCATAGGTGCGAGGTCAAGTTGGAAAGGCATCAATCCAGCTGTGGCAAGAATCGCCGGGCATACCGGTTCCTATGGGTGGAGATTGGACAATGCCATCCCTGGCGTGTGGATGGAGCTTTACACCCAATGCGTCGGATTCAGAAAGAATACTGATTACGTCTATTCAATGTACGGAATGGCCGGGACACCGCACGCCTATAACGGGGTCCGTCTTTTCCCTGCCAACATCGGGATTGAACGAGGAGGCGTCGGTCCGAATTCATGGTCAGACTATGAGGAGGACACGCAGTGGGTCTATGTGGATAAGGAATTCAACACAGGCACTAATTTCTATGGAGACATCTTTGCCGGATTATGGGGAGATGCCGGGGCATTCATCTCTGTGGATGATGTCAGGGTTATTCCTAAGGGCTACGATAAGAAGTCAATGGCGACTCTTTCAGTCGATCATGTCGCATCCGTCAGCAACGCCACATTCGACGAGGTCAAGTCCTTCGGAAAAGTCGTGGCATGGAAATGCGATGACGGCAAGATCGCGTTCTGTTTCTCCAATCCTGTCATAAATGGCGTGAAGTACAGCACTGCTGTCGCTTACACGGAGAATGATTCCTTTGACGGGAACATGACGATTTCCAAATTCATAAAGAGCAAAGGACGCATAAGCGAAATCTCATCCTTGGCCACTGGTGAGTTGTCCATAGTCCCGGATGCCGTGTTCCGCGACTCGGAAAAGCTGTATATGCACTATTTCACCACAGCAGAGGAGACAAGTATGGACAGTTGGAAGACATCACGGACAGGATTCCTTGTCTCTGCGGACGACGGCAAGACTTGGTCTTCCTGCGGAGACGCTTTCTGGACGGCCAACGGCAAATTCGCACAGGCAGGGGTGGCGCGCAAGGATGGCTACACATACATCATAGGCTCGGAGCCGGGAAGATCGAACGATTGGTACAGGAACTTCTTTGTCGCCAGAGCCTCTGACGGAAAGGATTTCACCTCGCCGTTGTCTTACGAGTATTGGACCGGCAATGAATATGAGTCCGTGGAAGAATCTTCGGTAGGAGGTGACGCCCTGATCACTGTCGGGGATATTTCGGAACCGTCTCTGATTTGGAACGCCAAGTTCGGAAGATGGATGCTAATCTACCGTTCCAATAAGCATTGTGGTTTGGTTTACAGGGATTCGGACTCTCCGGAAGGATTCTGGTCCGGCGAAAAGATCCTTACGGATGATGACAAGACCGGAATCCTCACCGCGCCTGAAGTCCTTGGCGTGGATGAAGACGGCAACATCCTGATCCTGGCGACAAGACTATAGATGTTTGTTTTGGTTGGGGTTGGCCGAAAAGAAACTTTTTGGCCAACCTTTAGAATATAACCATGTCACGATTGTTTTGTTTTCTCACCTTCGTGTCTCTTTTATTTTCCGAGGGCTGCGTCATGTTTTCCATAAGACGTGCGGTGTCTCCTTTGGATGATGTAAGAATAGTTTGGGACGGAGGGACGGAAAGAAAAATCAAGGAGAGTGGCACCTATGCCAGGATCATACGGTGCCCGGACGGCCGCTTTTGGATGGCGTTCGAGGATCTGCATGGTAATGTGGCAGTGTCTTATAGCGATGACTGTCATGCCTGGAGTGAGGATAGGATAGTGTTTCCACGTAAATTTGAATCCGGTACATTGGTGAATGCTGCAAACGCGGAAATCATCGCTTTGGATAATGGCATCCTTGTCTGTGGCGCGAACTATAGACCTGTCTCGCAAGGGGTGGTTCCATATTCAATAACGGTCAGCCGCAGTTTTGACAATGGCCTTACTTGGGAACCTCCACATGTCCTGTATGAGGCCGGGACTTTTTTCAAGGATGGCTGCTGGGAACCTTCCTTTCTGTGGTTGCCGGATGGTACGCTGCAATTGTATTTCGCGAATGAGTCTCCATACCGGGAATCGGACGAGCAGGAAATCTCTCTTCTGGAGTCAAAGGATAATGGTGGCACATGGAGCGCGAAACCGCGGACGGTCTCATTTCGGAAGAGCCATCGTGATGGTATGCCTGTGGCTGGGATATTCGGCAATGACATTGTTCTGGTCATCGAAGACAATCACGGCGGGGATTTCAAACCATATATGGTAAGAACATCCCTGTCTGACAACTGGAATATTCCCGTGTATGGGAACTCGCCGGAAAGAAACAAGGCTTTGGTGGATGATGTCCCTGATTCCATTTATATGGGTGCGCCTTATTTGCTCAAACTGCCAAGCGGGGAGGCTGTGATCAGTTATCAGACAAATGAAAAACGTGGCCATGACCGTGAGTTGTCCTGCATGGAAGTCGCCATCGGCGATTCCTGCGCCAGAAATTTCACGAAACGTTCCCGTCCATTCGAGGTTCCGGAACACAGAAGCGGGAAATGGAACTCCATCATGCTTTTGAATGACAGTACCATACTGGCGATCAGCTCTTCTGACCGGGATGGTCATCCTGCCATTTGGATCAAGGAAGGGCATATCTTAAGGGATTCTTTCGATTGAAAGTTGAACGTAAAACAGATTTTCTTCAAAAACAGGGATTATCTTTGTTGTCAGGAAATCACCAACCTGACTACAGAAAATGCTTGGAAGAATCATATCCGTACTTCTCGCCTTGATTTTGGCCCTGCCGGCTGGCTCGCAGAGCAGGTCAGACAGTTCTGCCGTGTCCGATTTGCCTGCGGCGGCCGCGCAGGCATATTCACAAATGCATCAGGGCTTCGGACAGAGATCTGAATTCCCTAAGACGAGGCTGGGGAGGGTGGCTGTCGTGAGCGCTCCGCTGATCGCGGAGGGTTTGATGTGACCTTTCCAATATGCTATGAAAGGAATATGTGTGCCTCCGTCAAAGAGACTGTACTTTCCTCCTCGCAGACCGTCGTTCGGGTCATATCCTTGCTGCCGAGCGAGTTCGATGGCCTCGTCTTGATAACCGTCCTGAAGCACGGCGCCGTTGTCGGATGTGAATATGATCAGTGTGTTGTCCAGCACTCCCAACGAGTCCAGATGGTCGAGGATTTGTCCCACGCACCAGTCCGCCTCGGCGATCACATCGCCTCTCGGTCCGAGCGAGGTTTTCCCCTTGAACGCCGCTCCTGCGGTCCTCGGTACGTGTGGCTCGTGAAGGCTGTAATAGAGGAAGAACGGCTTGTTTATGTTCTCCGTCACGAATTTCTTCGCTTTCGACAGGAAATATTCAGCCATAGTGGAGTCGTCCCAAAGCGCTGATTTTCCGCCGGTCATATGCCCGATCCTCGGGATGCCGTTGATGATTGTGCCTTGGTGTCCGTGGTGCCACCGCATCGTCATCAGCTCGGGGCTGTTGATGGCGTTCCTCTCTCCTGGAAACTCGTTCTCGTAGTCGATTGTGATAGGGTCGTCCGGGTCGAGATTGACCACATCTCCGTTTTCGACATAGACGCACGGAACCCTGTCAACAGTGGCCGGGATGATGTTCGTATAGTCAAAGCCCACGGTATTGGCCTCCGGGCTGATATGGTTGTTCCAATCAAGTTTCCCGTAGCCCATCCCGAGATGCCATTTCCCGATTGCCCCGGTCGCATATCCCAGATTCTGAAGCATTTTCGGCAGGGTGTTCGCGGCTGTGTCGATGATCAGAGGTGCGTCCCCTGGCAGAATACTCGTCCCGCTTCTCCAAGGGTACATTCCCGTGAACAGGGCCAGTCTGCTCGGGGTGGATGTCGCCGAGGTGGCGTAAGCGCGGTCGAACTGTCTTCCGGCCCTCCCCAGCGAATCGATTCTCGGAGTCCGCACAAGTTCGCTTCCGCTGTAAAGGCTCACATCTCCAAGCCCAAGGTCATCCGCCACGATGAGCACGATGTTAGGCCTTTTCTCAGGCTCTTTCCCAGTGTTTGAGCAAGCCGGAACCGCCATCGCTGATGTGCCTGCCGCCGCTGCGATTGATATCAGTCTGAAAGTATCTTTTCGGATCATATCCTGTTATAAATGACTTATTTACTATAAAGTTATTCTTGAATGTTTACCTTTATCAATGATCAAACGAACAGATCATCCAGTGTGACTTGGGACTGGATGTTGTTTAAATATTCATTATGCTTGACACCGTAGGTTGTCACCATTGTGATGTGTACGGCCTTGCGGGTGTTGGTTTCTTGTATGAACCGTGCTTTTTTGTTCCTTAGATTCTCATCGTAGTCCTTTGTGATTTGATATTCATTGGAAGAGAATTTCATTTCGCAAAGGTTGATAATCCTGTCGTTCCTGTCGAGGAGCAGGTCAATCTGGGCTCCCTTGAGGTCCTTTTTCTCTTCTTTGCTTATGTCGGAGGAGCGCCAGGAGCATACGTTGGTGATGACGCCGAGTATGCTTAACCCGGATTTTATCTGGTTGATGTGAAGCAGGCACACTCTCTCGAAGGATATTCCCGCCCAGTTGTTATAGGCTGAAGTACCTTGTGACAGTTCCCAGAATGCGGGATCGTTGCCGGAGTTTCCCTTCAAGAATTTATAATAAAATATTGTGTAGCAGTCGATAAGTTGGTACAACGCATTCTTGGTCTTGGAGCCGATCTTGTTGTATTTGCGTATGAACCCGCAATTTACAAGGTCCTCCAGAATCGTGGAAAGTTTGCCTCCATCGCTTAGTGACAGCTTTTCGAGCAGATCGTCCCTTGACATTCCGTAGGATTTTCCGGCCAGTTGCTCCACGACCGCCACATAGGGATCCGGATTCTTGAACAGAGCCGCATAGAGTTCGGAAAATTCCCCGCTGAGTCTCGCGTCTTCGGCAAAAAACATATCGTCAATGTTTTTTGCCAAGCTTACTCCTTTATTAAGGAAACTCCAGTAGTAAGGCACTCCGCCAAGAATCATATACGCTTCGAGTATCTGGAACCTGGTCATAACCAGTCCCGCGGCTTTTGAATATTCCTCACACTCTTTCAGTGTGAATGGCTTGAGATTGATCTTGAATGACAATCTGTTGTGCAGGCCGCCCTTGTTCTTGAACACTTTCTTAACAATCCACGAAGTGGCGGAACCGCATATTATCAGGATAATGTCGTTCCTTAGCGCGGCCCAGTTGTTCCAAAAGTGCTCCAAAGCGGGAAGAAAGTCTGATTTCGGGGTGTCCATCCACGGAACCTCGTCAAGAAATACAACTTTCTTTTCCGTTTGGATGCTGTCCAGAAAACTTCCAAGCAGATCGAATGCTGAGAACCAATCCTCAGGAACCGGGAAATCCGCCATTCCGGCGTTTTTCAAGGCCAGGCTAAAGTTCAGCAATTGTTTTCGTTTTGTCACATTATACACTCCGGCGTAATGGAAGGATATCTTTTTACCGAAGGCTTCTTTTATAAGCAGGGTCTTGCCGACTCTGCGTCTGCCATAAACCGCGACAAATTTCGAGGACTCAGCATTCAGCGTGTTCCGGAGCTCAGTCAATTCTTTCTCTCTGCCTATAAACATAATGGAGCTTTTTGCAAAAGTATGAATATTATCTGAGATAACCGTGCGGAATCTTTGATTTTTTATCACATTCCGCACGGTTATCGAAAATAAGGCTGCGGAATCTTGACTTTTTCGCCACATTCCGCACGGTTATCCTATTTGCCTTGACTTTCCCTAAGAGTGGTTTGACCTGTCACCGGCGGCCGCACAGGCATATTCACAGATGCCTCAAAACAACTTCAAAAGTGCCGGGTTCCCTAAGACGAGGCTGGGGAGGGTGGCTGTCGTGAGCGCACCACTGATCGCTGAAGGGCTGGTGGCCAAGAAGTTGGACGGGCGGTTCCGGGGACTGCGGAACGATTATATTCCTGACTTCAAGAAGAGCGCCGATGACTATCTGCAATATTCCCCGCTCGCGGTGATGGTCGGGCTGAAGGCGCTTGGGGTGGAAGGCCGAAGCTCGTGGGGGAGGATGGTGGTGTCGGACGCTTTCTCAGCCGCTCTGACGGCGGGCATTGTCGGCACGCTGAAAAACACCACCAACGTCACCAGACCGGATGGCTCCAACAACAAATCCTTCCCTTCGGGGCACACGGCCACCGCTTTTATGGCTGCCACTATGCTGACTAAGGAATATGGCGATTTGAGTCCTTGGGTAGGTATCGGAGCATATTCCGTGGCCGCCGCGACCGGGCTGATGCGTGTCGCGAACAACAAGCATTGGCTCAGCGATGTGCTGACGGGAGCCGGAGTCGGAATCCTCGCCACGGAGGCCGGATACTGGATCACCGACTTGATATTCAAAGGTAAAGGGTTGTCGGCAAGTTATCTTGACATTCAGGAAGAAGGAGAGGCAAGCGCATCATTTCTAAGCCTTTATCTTGGGGTGAACCTGCGCTGAGTGACTACGACATCGACGAGGCCAACGAATTTCGGACCTCCACTGGAAGCACCGCAGGTCTTGAATGGGCTTGGTTTCCTTGTCGGAATGTCGGCGTCGGCGGACGCTTCACTGCTTCCAACACGTTGGTGATCACCGAGGACGATGAGGCGAAAAACTCCTTTGACGCAGTGTCTTTCTGCGGAGGCGGCTACCTCTCCCTCCCTTTGTCATCTTGGTGGTCCACGGGGGCCAAACTGCTCGGCGGCTACGTCCGTTACCCGAAACTCAGCCTTGCCGGAAGGATAGTACCCGCTGCCGGGGGCCTCACTTTCGGCACCGGCATATCCCTGTCCTTCAAGGCCAACTCATCCTACGGAATGAAACTTTTTCTTGACTACAACCTTCTCCCGTCCCACAGCAAATCTTCTAATGAATATGCTCACGCTCGGCACCTCTTTCGTTGTCCTGCTGTGAGTCTTATCGGTCGCCGAGTTCGTTGAAGACTCAAAGCAGGGGCATTCTATTTCGGAATTATGCACTTTAGGCTTGCAATCCATAACAATCCTTTTATCCGCCAGTTCTTCGGCGACAAAAATGGGGGCAAACGTTACTCAAAAGCGCCACTAAGCACTCTCGGGAGACGATACATAGGGTAAACGTTACCCAAGAGTGTATCCTGCACTCTTGGGGAGCAAAAGAGGCAGAAAGTGCTACCGATGGAATCAGGTGCAAGCCTGAAGGGCGCAATTCCGTTCTGTTTTATTTGAACAAGCCGGCCAGGCCATAGTGAGAGGCCAAGCCGGCAATAATAGAAGAAGGTGACTTTTTATGTGAGTTATGCGATCGGAATCCAGAGTTCGGTCAGAAGGTCTTCTGGCTTCGTGAGTGCCGGATCGTTCAGATACTTCTCGAACATCGCTTTCGGAAGCACTTCCACTCCGTTCTCCTGAAGCAGATGTCCATAGACCTCTTGATAGACCTGTCCGAGTTCCGTGTACGGGCCTTTGTGCAGGAATACGATGAACTTGCCACCCTCGATGACGCCGACTCTGACATCCCCCTCTGACTGGAGACCGTTGAGCTCCGGGGAGGCGATGCAGACTTCCACGCGGCACTTCTCGGCCGGAGTTGTCATAGGGTCATCAAGATAGACACTGATGTACTCGGCGTCAATGCAGCCTACACGGTTTTCCTTCTTGCAGTAGTTGATGATTTTCTCCCAGGCGCCAGAATAATCTACATCCTTGTAGTCCCCGGTCAGGCGCACGGTGAGGGCGCTGACATCCTTTCTGGTCTCGATTCTTTGTTCAAGTTTGATGATCATAATGAAAATAGTTTTTGTTGACGGTGCAAAGTTACATTGAAAACGTTGTCCGGCACTGATCCCGGGTGGACATCTGAATTGATGAACTACTTGAAAAAGAGTTGGCTACGTAAGGGTGGCGTGGACAATCCCTTTTGCCCTCCACAAATCTCATCCTTTTATCCTGACCGATCTCGTGCGTGATAGACACTCTTCTGCACACAGGATGCTTTCGGTGGTTTGCTTCGTGAGTGTGGAGTTGCTGTTTGCGCACGAGCTGAATGCCGGGAGTTGTCTCGTGATTGGAACGGTGTGTTTTGCGCACGGGACACAATTGGAGTGTGGGAAATTTCCCGTATATATTCAAAAATAAGTAAAATGTGCGATGGAAATTTGGCCAACTGAAAAAAGTGTCCTACCTTTGGCGGAACAATATTCAACCCAATAGGGATGTTATAGATTTTTCGGAATATTCCGAATAATGTGAAAGATTGTAGTCGCCGAGGGTTGATTTTGTTTGAGATTGACACATAATTATTAACACGCCCCTGAGGGTTCAGGGACACTAATGACTTTTTTATCGTACATTTCGCTATGGAAGTAAAGAACGCTGTAGCCGGAACGCTGGAGTCAGGTGACATCATGATCCAGATCGCCCCGGCCGAGACGAAAGGTCTGCACATCGACCTCGACAGTTCTGTAGCCGCCCAGTTCGGCAGGCAGATCCGTCAGGTCATTGAGGAAACTCTTACCGAATTCGGACTGGAGGACGCTGACATCAAGGCGGTTGACAAGGGAGCCAGGGATTGCACCATCCGTGCCAGGGTGACCGCCGCCGCCGTGCGCGCCACAGGTAAAGATGTTTGGGCTTAGTTTAGGTTGAGGAATAAGTCGCGGCGCCAGGGACCGAAGGTGCGCGGGTTATTCCGATAATCAGTTACGATTATGGAAAGATTAAGAAGAACAATGATGTTCGTTCCGGGCAACAATCCCGGAATGATGCAGGATGCCTTCATCTACGGGCCGGACTCGATCATGCTCGACCTGGAGGACTCCGTGACCATGGCTGAGAAAGACGCCGCGCGTCTGCTCGTCCACAACGCTCTGAAGTCAATCGACTACGGCGACACCGAAATGGTTGTCCGCATCAATCCGCTCAGCACCCCTTACGGCCACAAGGACGTGGAGGCTGTCGTGAAGGCCGGCGTGCAGGTGATCCGCATGCCGAAGACCGAGACCGCCGACGAGGTCCGCGAGCTGGAGGCGGAGATTGAGAAGGTCGAGAAGGAACTGGGATGCCTTGGCAGAACCCGCATGATGGCCGCCATCGAAAGCGCCGAGGGCATCTGCAACGCCTTCGCCATCGCCAAGGCCTCGAAGAGGATGATGGGTATCGCCCTCGGAGCCGAGGACTATTGCGCCAACCTCAAGACCCAGCGTACTCCGGGCGGAGCCGAGCTGCTCTATGCCCGCGAGACCATCGTGGTGGCCGCCAGGGCCGCAGGGATCGACGCTCTCGACACGGTATATTCAAACCTCGATGACATGGAGACATTCCGCAAGGAGGTCGAGCTCATCAAGACTCTCGGATTCGACGGCAAGTCCATCATCAACCCTCGTCAGATCCAGATCGTGAACGAGGTGTTCGCCCCGACCGAGAAGGCCATCGAGAAGGCTAAGAAGATTCTCGCCGCCATCAAGGAGGCTGAGAAACGCGGTTCGGGTGTCATCGCCGTCAACGGCAAGATGGTTGACCGTCCTGTTGTCATCAGGGCTCAGCGCACCATCGACCTTGCGATCGCTTCAGGCATATTAACAAAGGAGGAAGTTTATGAGTAATATAAAGGAAAGGGCGGCGCTGATTAACGAGGCTGCCGCCGCTATGGGCAAGAAGGTGTATTCTGGGGAGACTCCTAAGAACACCACGTTCCGCAAGGATCTCCAGAAGGTTCAGTCAAAGGTGGTCACGCTGGAGGATGCCATCAGGCTCAGCGGCCTCAAGGACGGAATGACAATCTCCTTCCACCACCATTTCAGAGGCGGTGACAAGGTTGTGAACATGGTTGTGGGCAAACTGGCCGAGATGGGATTCAAGAACCTCCACCTCGCCGCGTCCAGCCTTTCTGACGTTCACGCTCCGCTGATCGACCACATCAAGAACGGAGTGATCACCAAGATTTCCACATCCGGACTTCGCGGAGAACTTGCCAAGGAGATCTCACACGGTCTGATGAAGGAGCCGGTTGTGTTCCGCAGCCACGGAGGACGTGGAAGCGCCATCGCCAACGGTGACCTTCACATTGATGTCGCGTTCCTGGGTGCGTCCTCCAGCGACCCTGCCGGAAACGCCAGCGGTTACTCCCGCTCCGAGCACGCCAAGTCAATCTGCGGTTCCCTCGGCTACGCCAAGCCGGACGCGCAGTACGCTGACAAGGTCGTGATAATCACCGACGATCTCGTTGACTATCCGAACACACCGAACTCCATCTCCGAGCATGATGTGGACTACGTTGTACTCGTGGATTCGGTCGGAGACTCGTCCAAGATCTCTTCGGGAGCCATCCGTGACACCAAGAACCCTCGCGACATCCTGCTCGCGATGAACGCCGCCAAAGTCATTGTCAACAGCGGTTATTTCAAGGAAGGATTCTCGATACAGACCGGATCCGGCGGAGCCTCGCTGGCCGCTGTCAAATATATTCGAGAGGAAATGATCAAAAGGGGCATCCACTCCAGCTTCGCGCTCGGAGGAATCACCGCCCACATGGTCAAGATGCACGAAGAAGGCCTCATCGGACGACTCATTGACGTTCAGTCATTTGACCGCGTCGCCGCCGAGTCCATCAAGAACGATCCTTTCCATAAGGGAGTCTCCGCCAATGAATATGCCAGCGCGGATGAACCTGGATCAGCCGTGCACTATCTCGACATCGTGATTCTCTCTGCCCTTGAGGTGGATG
>OIZT01000900.1_pt1 | contig 15555 bp, 12 predicted proteins | sample 1588611 | NCBI WGS metagenome assembly OIZT01 (sample SAMN03283278) | human gut metagenome | biome: human-associated habitat; material: feces | host: Homo sapiens | place: Peru | collected 2012
GGTACCGCCCCTCATCCGGCCCTGCGGGGCCACCTTCCCCCAGGGGAAGGTAAGGGAACGCCCCGCCGGGGCGGCACCTGGTCAAGAGCTTTTACTTCCACACGGCGTAGAGAACGATGCTTTCCCCGTCATAGCTTGCCAGGTCCCGGATCCTGGCCCGGTTCTTCCAGGTGGGCACTGTGGCCGCCGGGTCTGTGGACCAGCCCAGGAAGGTGTGGCCGGGGTTCTTGAAGCGGTTGGCCGTCAGGGTGTAGTTCCTGCCCCAGGAGAGCCGGAGCATGGGCTTCACGGTGCCCTGGGCCTCCTGGCCACCGTCAAAGTGGATCTCGTAGCTGTAGGCCCGCCACAGGGCGTAGAGGGTCACGGTTTTCCCCTGGGTGGCGGTGAGATTCTTCACCGAAGCGCCGTCTTCATACCGGACCCGGCCTGAGGAGGAGGTGCTCCAGCCCAGGAAGACATAGCCCGGCCGGGTGAACTCCGGCTCCGGCAGAGCCGCCTGCTGATCGTAGGTCAGGTCCAGGGTCTCCATGGTCCCCTGACCCCCGTTGGCCTTGAAGGCCAGCCGGTAGGTGATGGGCTTCCAAAGGGCGTAGAGGTCCACGGTGCCGTTCTCCTCCGCCGTCAGGCTGACAACCTTCTCCCGGTTTTCGTAGAGGACCGCTCCCTCCGGGCTGTCGCTCCAGCCCTGGAATACATAGCCCGTCCGCCGGAAGGCGTTGGCCGTCAGGGCGGCGGTCTTGCCGTAGGTCATGGTCTGGGTCCGGTCCCTGGCGGTGGCTCCGTTGCCGTGGAACAGGACCTTGTACCGGTTCACCGTCCACTTGCCGTAGAGGGTCACCTGGGCATCTGCCTGGTCGGCCAGATTTTTCACCGGCTTTCCGGGGGTGTAGGTCTTTCCCTTCCCGTCAGAGCGGGTGTTCCAGCCGGAGATATGGTAGCCCTCCCGGTATCCTGCCTGGGTGGGCAGCACCCAGCCTTCGTTGTAGGTGAGCTCTTGGGAGATAGGCTCCGTGACGCCGTCATTGGGGTCCAGCAGCAGCCGGTAGGTGATGGGGCTCCACTGGGCGTAGAGGGTCAGGGAGGATTTGTTGGTTTCCTTCAGATCCCGGACAGTCTCACCGGGCAGATAGGCATCTCCTGTGCCGTCCTTGGCGGTGTTCCATCCGGCCAGGGTGTAGCCCTTGCGCCGGAAGCTGCTATCGGGCAGGGTGGTGTCCATGCCGTAGCTCAGCCGCCGCCGGGAGGCGGAGCCGGAGCCGCCGTTGGCGCTGAAGGACAGGGTGTAGGAGATGGCCGTCCACTTGGGATACAGGGTCAGGTCCCCCCGGGTGCCTATGGCAACGGAGGTGATCTTCTCCCGGTAATGTTCATCCAGGTACCAGCCCCCGAAGAGGTAGCCGGTGCGGCTGGGGGCTTTCAAGGTCAGGCCCCTGGGGGAGGCATAGGAGTCGGGGTTGGGATTTTCCGCGGACTCCATGTCCATGTAGGCGATGGGGTAGGTCTCCCGGTAGAGGATCACATCCTCCTGGGGTACCTCCCTGTCGCAGCTTTCCTCCAGGAAGCGTTTGCCGCAGAGGCCGCATTGCCAGTGGGCCACGACACCGTCGGCCTCCTCCGTAGGCTCCTGCCGCTCCACGAATTCCGGCGCGTGGTTTCCCTTCCAGGTGACTGTCCCGCCGTAGTCCCCCCTGGGAGTCGCCGCCCAGGTGCAGGGGTAGAGGCAGGTCAGGGTGTCGCCGGTGAAGGCCCCGGAGTAGACGGTGGGCCGGGCGCTGCCTGTGAAGGTCAGGGTTTTCAGGCTTTCACATTCTTTGAAGGCATAGGACCCGATGTAGCGCAGGCTCTTCGGCAGGGTCAGCTGTTCCAGGGCGGCGCAGTTGGCGAAGCCGTAATTGCCGATTTTTCCCACGCCCTCCTCGATATCGATGGAAGCTACCCCGGTGCCGGACCAGGGGGCCGGGCGGGAGGCCGAATAGCCGCACATATAGTCCTCCCCAATGATGGAAAGACGGGTCAGATTTTCCAGGCATCCGGTGAGGAACCGGGCATCCTGGGCGGCATAAATGGCCAGCTCCTGGATGCTGTCGCAGCCCAGGAAGGCATCCTCCGCCATATCCATCTTTGCCGGGATCACTAAGGTTTTCAGATCGGCGCAGTCCCGGAAGGCGCTGTCCGCCACGGTCTCCACCGTATCCGGCAGGGTCAGCTCCTCCAGGCGGCTCAGGCCCCGGAAGGCGTTGGAGCCGATATAGGTGACCTCCTCCCGGAATTGGATCCGGCGGACCTGGTCCGCCACCTCCCGCCAGGGAGCGTTGGTCACCAGGACCCCATCCATCTGGGAGGCGCTGAAGTCATCGATCCGGCTGCCCCAGCCGGTGCCCAGCACCAGGGTGCCGTCCTCCTCCAGGGTATAATCCGGGTTCTCCGGGTCCTTCTTGGCCAGGGGGTAGCTGGTGGAAAAGTCCCCGTCCTGGAATTGGTCTCCCAGGGTGCTGACGCCGTTGGTCCTGTGCTTTGCCAGCCAGTATTCGCTGCCTTTGAGGTAGTAGAGATAGGGGTCATGCTCCGCGTCCCAGGTAGCGTCCAGGCAGTAGTAGAATTCACCCAGCTGTACAATGTTCCAGGCGTGATTCATGGCCTTGCTGGAAATCACCCGGGCATCCACGCCGGATTCCAGGCACAGCCGGTAAAAGGCCGTGGCATAGCCCTGGCAGACGGCGCTGCCCCGGATCAGGGCGGCGTAGGCCGTGTATTTCAGGGTATAGGTCTTGTCGTTGAGATTCTCCCGGTCGTAGGTCACGTTCCGGCAGAGATAACGGTAGATGGTGTCGATTTTCTCCCGGTTGTCCTTCCCCTCCAGGTTTAGTTCTCCCAGGAGCCGGTCCACGGCCCCGTCCAGCTCCGCCTCCTGGTCCTCCGTGGTGTAGTAGAGGAAGTTGAAGGTGAACTGGCAGGAGAATTCCTCGTCGGATATCTGCTCAAAGCGGTAGGAGCCCCGATAGCCGCCGAACTCGTAGCGCAGATAGTCCCCCTCTGTGGGGACCCCTGTGTGGGCCACGGCCCCGGCGTAGATGGACCGCATAAAATCCGCCGCCACCGGCGCACCCTCCAGCCGGAATTCCGCCCGGAAGCTGGGCTCCCGGTTCTTGAGGCTCTGGCGCATGGCCTGGGAGGCCTCTTCTACGGTGGCGTAATAGCTGTCCTCCAGGGCGGCGTAGGCCGCCACCATGGAAATGGCGGGAATGTCCGCCTCGGTGAGCACATCCTCGTAGAGCGGGTTGATGAAGACGATTTCCTCCGGAAGGGGCAGCTCCTCCGTCTCAGCCGCCGCCGTTTCCTCCGTCGGTTCCTCCGTCGGCGGCTCCGTAGCTTCCTCCGTCGGCTCTGGGGTTTCCGTAGCTTCTTCCGTGGGTGCTTCGGTTTCCGTAGCTTCTTCCGTGGGTGCCTCGGTTTCCGCAGTTGCCTCAGTAGTCTCTTCCGGCTCTGTGGTGGCCTCCGTCTCCATGGTTTCCAGGGTCTCCGGGGCCGCCTCCGGCCCTTCCTCTGCCCAGGCAGGCACCAGGGGCAGACACAGGCTCAAAGCCAGGATCAGCGCAACGATCCGTTTCATCCGGCCTCACCTCCCCCAAAGGTATAGACTTCCTCTACGGTCCCTTCTTCCACAACCGTCGGCCCCGCCTCCGTCTGCTTCCCAACGCAGCCGGACAGCAGCACCGCCGCCAAAACCAGAGTCAGTATTCGCCGCATGGCATCTCCCTCCTGTTTTTCTTCTTTTTGATTATTATAATCGGAAAAACAGGGAAATGCAATAAGGAAAGTTCTCACCGCTGCGCCGGGGGAGGGCCCCGGCGGCTGCCCAAAAGTATGAGAAAAAAGGAGGATTTACAGGATGCGCAGCACCTGCTACAATGGTAATGTCCAAGCATGGATCGGAAATGAAGACCATTCAAAGGAGGAACACAATATGAGCAGAAGAGTTCTCAGCCTGCTGCTGGCGCTGGCTATGGTGCTGTCCATGGTCCCGGTGGTAGGCTCCGCGGACACCGGGGACAGAGCCAGGCTGTCCGCCCAAGTGGAGCAGACGGAGTCCCAGGCAGTGGTGCACATCGACTACAGGATCCCGGACCGGACCTTTACCGCCGGAAAGAGCTACTACTTTGTGGTGGCGGCCTATTATGGCGTTGAGTACCAGCTCCTGGACTCCGGCTACGCCAAGAAGCAGCTGTATGACCAGGAAGGAAGCCTGTCCGTTTCCTTCGGCAACGATCTGCCGGAGGACTGCAGCGTTGAAGTGTACCTTCTGGATGAGGGGTATGTGTCCCTGTGCGACCGCGTGTGGGCAACCTGGACCGGAAGCGGCACCGAAGACGGCCAGGACGAGGCGCTGAACACCCCGGAGGAGACGGAGCCTACGGAAATCACCGAGCCTACGGAAGAAACCGAGCCTACCGAGGCCACGGAAGCCACGGAACCCACGGAAGTCACAGAGCCTACCGAGCCTACGGAACCCACGGAGGTCACAGAGCCTACCGAGGCCACGGAGCCTACGGAAGCCACCGAGGCCACAGACCCCGGAGATGCCCAGGAGCCCTCTGCCGGGGAGAAAACCGGGGAAGAAGACTCCCTGGAGGGCTATTACATCGCCCCTGAGGGGGCGAAGCTGACGGATGCCCCGGCCCTGGAAAATATGGCGGTCTTTACCGGCAAGGACAAGGCGAAAAAGGGTGTCCACACCGCCACCTTCACAGGGCTGATCCCCGGTCTGTGCTATACCTTCATTGCCAGCCGTTCCCCGGGCAGCCTGGAAAAGGAGGACCTGAAGTACATCCTCACGGACTATGCCGATGCCAACGGAAATATCAGCATTGAGTACTTTCCAAAAGACGAGGAAGGGACCATTGTCCAGCTCTACGGCTACGATCCTTTGGAGATCTGGCCCAACTGCGATTATTTTACCCTCCGGCCCGGGGAGAGCGTGGACCTGTGGTTCCTCTCCACCGCCTGGCAGAAGGCCGATATCGACATCCGGTGCGTGGACTGTCCTGGGGAGCTGACCCTGACCCGGAGTAAAGAGAGCGAGGGCGACTGGGTCATCACCGCCGGGGAGGACCTGGACCGCCAGGGCCCGGAGATCCGGTATGTTACCTTTATGGCAGATGCCATGGATCAGCAGGTCTTCATGAAGCTCCGGGTGGACCTGGTGCCGAAGGACACCGAGGCCCAGAGCGTCTCCCTGGTGAACACCGCCGTCACCCGGAACCTGTATGACGACGCTCCCACGGAGATCCCCATTTTCCTGACCTACCCGGAACCCACCACCGATATTCAGGATGTCCAGGCCCTGGACGCCGAGGAGACCAAGGATGTGCCGGGGCTCATTGAAAGCGCCCGCTTTGCTGAGGGCACGGACTGGATGATCCGGACCTTCTTCCGGGTAGATGTCCAGGATGACCATACCCTGCTGCTGGGCACCGAGACCTACAACCTCGAGAACCAGGCCGATGCCCTGGGAAGCCTGAAAAGCAGCTACAGTGTGGCCTTCACCCTCCAGGTGGGAGACCAGGAGCTGACCACGGAGCCTATGAAGCTCACCGTTCAGCAGAAGAAGCCTGTGGTGAAGGCCCAGACGGTGACGCTGAACAGCTGGTATCGCCAGCCGGAGGAGGAGATCCTGTTTACCGGCGGAACGGTGACGAAGATCGAGACAGTGGATGTGGGAGACCTTCCTGTGAGCTTGGAGCAGAAGACGGGGGAGGCCCCCAGACTGTGCCTGACTGAGCCTGTATACAAGGACCTCTCCGGCAATGTGAAGGCCAGCTTCCTGGTGGAGGGCTGCAATGCGCCGGTAGATGTCACCGTTCCCGTGAAGATCCTGAGCAAAGCCCCGGCCTTCAAGCTGGGCAAGAGCAGCGTGACCCTGAACGCCATCGGCTACAATGAGGTGACGGTGCCCCTGACCTGCGCCACCAAGGGCCTGGACCTGTCCCAGATGGATCTGACCTATGCGGAGCTTCGGGACAGCGCCGGGGAAACGCCTCTGGATGGGTACAAAGTGGAAGTGAATGATGATCTGACAGAGCTGTGCATCCGGACCTCCGGGCAGACCCGGCCCATCGGGACCAAGAACGTCACCCTCGCTCTCGGCTTTACCACAGGCGGAGTATTCGAAATAGGCGGGAAAGAGCTGGACCTGAAGCTGAAGCTCACCGTCAAGGAGCCCAAGCTGAAGCTCAGCACCTCCACCGTCACCTTCAATATCGCTCCTTACAGCACGGAGGGGGACACCCCGGTCAGCGACAAAGCCATGGTGATGTTTACCTCAGACCTGTCCCTGGGCAACTATTATGAATTCCAGGGCCTGGAATATAAGATCCTCAACAAGGCCAAGGAGGACTGCACGGACCTGTTCACGGTAAATCTCGTGTACGATGGCAAAATGGGCAATATCGGAATCACCCCGGACCTGGCCCGGGTCGACCCCAAGGACACCTACACCCTGACCCTGGGGGTCCCCGGCGGCAAGTCCCCCGCCAAGGTGACCCTGAAGTTCTCCTCTGCCGCCCCCTCCGTGACCGTGAAGGCCCAGGGCAAGCTGGATAGCTTTGAGCTCACAGACAAAGGCTGCGTTATGCTGACCTTCTCCTTCAAGAATATGGGCAGCGGCTACGAGTACCTCAAGGATACCATGGAAAATGGCCCGGACCTGACCCTGTACGACAGCAAGGGACGGGAGCTGGATTGGGACCTCTGGGACTGGATACGTTGGGGCGACAATAACGTCCTCCTATACCCCGATGAGGGCGTGATCCCCGCAGGCAAGTACAAAGCCGTCATGACCTTCGGCTACTGGAACGGCAAGCCCATCACCGCCACCACCACCGTCACCGCCGTCCAGACCCCCACCACCGCAAAGCTCTCCAAGTCCTCGGTGACCCTCCATCCCCTGGGCGATGTCCTGGAGCTGACCGCCACCCCCAGCCGTGTACCGGAGAAGCCCGAGGATTGGCCGGAGACCCGGCTGGAATACTACAGGGCCGACGGCAAGACCCTCTGGGAGGACCAGGACCTGATCTACGCGGATCTGGACCTGGAAAACAGCTGCCTGATAGTCATCCCCACGGGCACCGTCCCCGAAAAGGACACCACCGTCAAGGTAAAGATCATCCCCGAGACCCGGGCGGAGAAGAAGTTCCTCTGGCTCACCGTGAAGGTCCTGGGCAGCAAGAGCGTGTATACCCCCCAGAAGCTCACGCCTAAGGTCAGCGGCACCCTGGACCCTGCCAAGCAAGTGAATGAACTTACCTTCACCGCAAAACCCAAGGGCCGCGACAGTACAAATTACGTCGAGTATAACTACAGATGGGTCCTGGAGCGGTCCCAGGATAAGGGCAAGACCTGGCAGACGGTGGAGCAGCCGAGCATGTGGAGAGACCGGGACTGGCAGTTCACCCTCAGCTTCTTGAATTACGGAGATAAGCTGGATCCCAGCTGCAAATACCGGATCCGGATCGAACAACGCATCGGAGGAAATGACACCCCGGTGCTCAGCATAACGGCGGCGGTCAAATGCGCCTACGGCGCCAACAAATTTACCGTTGAGGACCCGCCCACCCTTTACAAGCTGGACCCCTGGGCGGATCTGGACTTCCGCCTGAAGGCCAAGGACGCGAACCAGATCATCGACCACATCCGCCTCAAGGGCAATCCGCCCTTTGAGATCGACGGCTACGGCGAAGACTGGACCCTCTGGTACACCGGCGAAGACCCCAACAGCCTGAAAACCACCACCCTGACCCTGGAGATCTTCCTGAAGGGCAACCAGAGCACGAAACCCAACGCCACAGTGAAAATGAAGCTCGCCGTGAAGTAAGTTTCTTTCCCCCTTTTCCCCCGGCTCCCCATGGGAGCCGGGGAATCTACGTCAAAGCGCCGCCCCGCTGTAGGGAACAGGCCGCAAAAACCGATTGACAAACCCCACAAAACATGGTACACTCTATAAATAAAATAAACAAACCAGGAGGAATTTTCCCATGAAGCATATTCAGACCATCGAGACCCGCAATCTGTGCCAGAGCGCCAAGAACGGCGGCTGCGGCGAGTGCCAGACCTCCTGCCAGTCTGCCTGCAAGACCAGCAGCGGCATCGCCAACCAGAAGTGCGAGAACAAGAATAAGTAAGCTTATTTTTTGAAAAATGCCGCCTTCCCAGGCGGCTTTTTTCATGGAAAAACCCTCTCCTGGGAGAGGGTGGACCGGGCGCAGCCCGGGACGGGTGTGGGGCGGTAGGTCGGTCCGGTCTGGTGCCGCCCCTCTTCCGTCTCGGCTGGGCCGAGCCACCTTCCCCCAGGGGAAGGTCTGCCCCTGGGGGGCAAGAAAGGAACAACATGATCCACAGATATCAACTAAACGGCTACAACATCGTCCTGGATGTGTGCTCCGGGTCGGTACACGTGGTGGACGAGGCGGCCTACGACCTCATCGGCCTTTACGAGGACCACACCCGGGAAGAGGCTGTAGCGCAGATCGCCGCCAAGTACCCTCAGATCGAGAGAAGGGAACTGGAAGAGTGCTACGATGACATCACCTCCCTGAAGGACGCAGGGAAGCTGTTCGCTCCGGATACCTTTGCCCCCATGGCAGGGGAGCTGAAGGCCCGGACCTCCGGAGTCGTCAAGGCCCTGTGCCTGCACATCGCCCACACCTGCAACCTGAACTGCTCCTACTGCTTCGCCTCCCAGGGCAAGTACCACGGAGAGCGGGCCATTATGTCCTACGAGGTGGGCAAGCAGGCCCTGGACTTCCTCATTGCCCACTCCGGCACCCGGAAGAATCTGGAGGTGGACTTCTTCGGCGGGGAACCCCTGATGAACTTCGACGTGGTGAAGGACTTGGTGACCTACGCCCGGAGCATCGAGAAGGAGGCGGGGAAGAATTTCCGCTTCACCCTGACCACCAACGGTATGCTCGTGGATCAGGACGTGATCGATTTCTGCAACAAGGAAATGAGCAACGTGGTCCTGAGCCTGGACGGCCGGAAGGAAGTCCACGACCGGTTCCGGGTAGACTACGCCGGCCGGGGCAGCTACGATCAGATCGTGCCCAAGTTCCAGGAGCTGGTCCGCCAGCGGGGGAACAAGGACTACTATATGCGGGGCACCTTCACCCACCACAACCCGGACTTCCTGAATGACATCAAGGCCATGCTGGACCTGGGCTTTACGGAGCTATCCATGGAGCCCGTGGTCACCGCCAAGGGGGACCCCTCCGAGCTGACAGAGGAGGATCTGCCCATTGTCCTACAGCAGTATGAGGACCTGGCCAAGCTCCAGCTGGAGCGGTATGAGCAGGGGCGGCCCTTTACCTTCTACCACTATATGATCGACCTGACGGGAGGCCCCTGCATCTACAAGCGGATCTCCGGCTGCGGCAGCGGAACGGAATACATGGCCGTCACCCCCTGGGGGGACCTGTACCCCTGCCATCAGTTCGTGGGGGAGGAGAAGTTCAAGCTGGGCAACATCTGGGACGGGGTCACAAACACCGCCATCCAGAGTGAGTTCGCCTCCTGCAACGTCTACGCCCGGCCGGACTGCCAGGACTGCTGGGCCCGGCTCTACTGCTCCGGCGGCTGCGCCGCCAACGCCTACCATGCCACCGGCTCCGTAAAGGGTGTGTATGAATATGGCTGCAAGCTCTTCCGCAAGCGGATGGAGTGTGCCATTATGGTCCAGGTGGCGGAAAAGCTGGGCAAATGAACACACCTATATGTGATTATGTAAACGAATACGCCCAGAAGGCCCCGGCACGGTTCCATATGCCGGGGCATAAAGGCGTTTCTCTTTTGGGGTTTGAGGACCGGGATATTACGGAGATCTCCGGGGCTGACGACCTGTTTCACCCCTCGGGGATCATTCTGGAAAGCGAGGAGAATGCCTCCCGGCTTTTCGGCTGCCCTACGGTGTACTCCTGTGAGGGCTCCAGCCTGTGCATCCGGGCCATGCTGTATCTGGCCTATACGGAAGGCGGCTGCCGGGGGCGGTGCCTTGCCGGTCGGAATGCCCACAAAAGCTTCCTGAATACGGCCATTTTGCTGGATTTCCCCATAAAGTGGCTTTGGGCCGGAAAGGATTACCTGAGCTGCCCTGTCACGGCGGAGCAGGTGGAGCGGGCCATTCAGGAGGAGCCGGAGAAGCCCTTCGCCCTGTACCTGACCAGCCCGGATTACCTGGGGAACCAGCTGGACCTGGATGCCATTGGCGCAGTGTGCCAGCGCTACGGTGTCCCCCTGCTGGTGGATAACGCCCACGGGGCCTACCTGAAATTTCTGCCCCAAAGCCGCCACCCCATGGACTTCGGCGCCGCCCTGTGCTGCGATTCCGCCCACAAGACATTGCCGGTGCTCACCGGCGGGGCCTACCTCCACTTCCGGCAGGAGGCCATGAGGCAAAGGGTCAAGGATGCCATGGCCCTCTTTGGCTCCACCAGCCCCTCCTATCTGATCCTACAGTCCCTGGACCGGGCAAATCCTTATCTGGAAACTCTGCCCCAGGGTCTGCTGGCTCTGGCCCCCAACATTGCCGCGCTGAAAGGCAGCCTCCTGGCCCGGGGCTTTACCCTGGCGGGAGACGAGCTGCTGAAGCTGACCATCCGGACAGACCTGTGGGGCTATTCCGGGGAAGAATTGGGAAATATCCTGGAAAAACAGAACATTTACTGCGAATTTCAGGATGAAAGCCACATTGTGTTCATGTTCACCCCGGAAAATACCCGGCAGGACTTTGCCGCCCTCCGCGCCGCCCTGGAGGCCATCCCCCGGCGGGAGAGCCGGGAAAAGATCCTGCCCCTGTGCCGGCCGGAGCCGGTCCTGTCCCCTCGGGCCGCCGCCTTCTCCCGGAAAGTCACCATCCCCGTGGACCGGGCCGCCGGAAGGATCCTGACCGCCGCCTCCGTCGGCTGCCCCCCGGCTGTGCCCCTCATCATGTGCGGGGAGCGGATCAGCGAAGAGCTGGTGCCGGTGCTGAAAGCACTGGGGATGGAGTTTGTGACGGTTGTTGAATAAAAAATTCCCCTTGGGGGTAGCTGTCCATAAAACAGGTTTCACGAAACAAATAATATGGCAGTTGCCGGACAAGGATTGCTGACAAAAAGGGGTATGTGCCGTTAAGACACATGCCCCTTTGCCAAAGGAAAGTGTATTATCCAGAGGATACTGCAAGGAAGATTAGTTCGCGTTCATGCCGAGAGGCTCATAGGTCAGCAGCTTTTTCTTCCAAAGGGTCTCCGTTTGGATCACTTCATCGCGCGTCACGGCCTTTGGCAGGAGCTGCAAAATCGAGAACTGGAAGTGCGTATACCTATCCGGGTAGTCGCAGAGCAACTCCTTCATCAGCTTGTTGTCGCCGTGCAGCGACTTCACATAGTGTGTCCAGCGCCCCAATAAGCCTCCCTTGCCATAAGCGGAGCCAACATACTTCCGTCCGTTTTCCCGGTCAACAATGAGGTAGACCGCGTTGACGGTGGAAAGTGCCGTGTGCCACGATTCGTATGCTGTGGGATCCTGCACGATCTCCCGAAGCTCTTCATAGGTAAGGATCGCGTTTTCGTAGCCGGAAAAAATCTTCTTGTCCCGAATGGCCACAATAGGCTTTTCGTTGGTGCCTTTCTGCGCCCAGGCAAGCGCGCTTTTACCCCATTCGATCAAGAGCCTGCCTTCGTATTCCTTCAGCAGGTCAATGTGCTCCAGATTGTAAAACATTCGCTGCCCCTGGAACCAATCCTCCAGTGGGAATCCCTTTGGCTTCGTGTCCTGCGTATCAATAACGCCGCCGTTTACCTTGTAGCAGGCGAAAAACTTTGCCGTCGTACTCTTGTCGCTGATAAATACGCACCAATAATCATACCCGTTGCTGAAGGTTTCACTCTGTACGCGGGTGTACTCCTCCACCATGTTCTTGTCATAGCATTTCTTGAATGCCTTGTCACCCAGCGAATGCCGGATCAGTTTTACCCGCTTCGGGTCAAGCCCTACATTTTTAAGCACATCGGAGAAGTTCAAAATTGCCATGGAAGCCCCTCCTTATTTTGTTTTCCATTTCAAATTCTACCACAGATTTTTTCGTTGTAAAGCGCGCTTTCCCACTCACGCAGAATCGCCGCCAGCTCCGGCGTCAGACGTTTGCGGCACTCGTGCCGCAGTTCCTCCGGCACGCCGTAGAATGCCTCGGCGATGCTGCCGGTGATGGCGGCGAGGGTGTCGCTGTCGCCGCCGAGGGACACCGCCGTGCGGAGAGCGTCCTCAAAATTGCGGCTCTCCAAAAACGCAGTGATTGCCTGCGGCACGGTTTCCTGGCAGCTCTCTACATGATGGTAGGTGGGGCGAATTTCGTCGCAGGTTCGGCTGAGGTCGTAGCTGAATTCGCGCTCCACATACGCCTTGATTTCCGCTTTGTCGTGACCCGTGCGGGCGAGAAAGATGGCCGCGGCGGTGGCCTGTGCGCCCTTGATGCCCTCCGGGTGATCGTGGGTCACCTGGGCGGTGAGCCGCGCCAGATGCAGCGTTTCCGCCATGTCCTTCGCCAGCCAGGCGGCAGACGACACCCGCATGGCGCTGCCGTTGCCGTAGCTCTGGTAGGGCTGCGGGTCGTCCTCATAGAGCCAGTCGCCAAAATGGGTGCCATAGCCCCGGTCGGGGTAGGCGCGGCCTAGCTGCTGCATCTCCCGCACCAGTGCCGCTTTGATGGCGGTATCGTCTTGCCCACGGCTGCTGAGCAGCGCCTTTGCCACCGCCAGCGTCATCACTGTGTCGTCGGTGAAGTCGGAACGGCGGCTGAACAGGGGGAAATCCTTCGCCTTATAGTTGTTGCAGTCGAACTCGTAGGGGCTGCCCACGATGTCGCCCAAAATCGCTCCGTACATACGCTTACCTCCCTCTTTTCTGCACGTCCTCGTCGATGCGGCGCTTCCAGTCGGCGCTGAGGGGCCGGGCGGCGCGGACGCTGCACACCGCCTCGCTGATGACCTCATAATTGAGCGCTGTGCCCGCCTCGTCGCACTTGTAGTTCACCGAGCGGTCCGCACCGATGCCGAAACGTGCCGCCTCCTTGGCCGCGTCGATGTTTGCGCCGAGGAACAAAAACTCCCAGCCGTACTTCTCCTTCTGCCGCTGGATCATGCGGCGCACACGCTCGTAAGCGTAGCGGCGGCTGGCGTTTTCGTAGCCGTCGGTGGTGATGATGAACATCGTCTTCTCCGGCACGTCCTCCCGGCGAGCGTACTTGTGAATGTTGCCGATGTGGTGGATGGCGCCGCCCACGGCATCCAGCAGCGCCGTGCAGCCGCAGGTGAAATACTCCTTTTCCGTCAGGGGCGGCACCTCGCTCAGCGGCAGACGGTCATGGATGACCGTGCTGTCGTTGGCGAAAAGCACCGTGGAGACCAGCGCCTCCCCGGCCTCCTTCTTTTGCTGTGCGAGCATGGAGTTGAAGCCGCCGATGGTGTCCGATTCCAGCCCGGACATAGAACCGCTGCGATCCAAAATAAAAACCAATTCCGTCATAAAAAAGCCCTCCTTCGTTTGATTACGCTCCCATTGTAGCGCATCCGAAGGAGGGTTTGGTCGCCTGTGGGGCGACATTTATTCGGTTTTGGGATCGGTATCCTGCGCCTGTAAATACCGAATCGCCTGCAGATACAGGTCATATTTCTTCGGACGCACGCCGTTCAGGCGTCGGACGTCCGTGTTGTGCCGGAGATCCGCCTGCTTGACCCTGCGGGCGATCGGATCCTGCGCCAGCACGCGGACATAGTCCATATACGGCACGCCCTCGGCGTGGGTCAGCAGGCGGAGCGCCCGCAGAACGGCCTCCGGGAAACCCGCCCGCGCCAGCGCGTCGAGCGAATACCGGTCGCCGTGATCCTCCAGCACATCGTGCAGCAGCGCCGTGCAGACGGCGTCCTCGCCGTCCATCTGGGTGGCCAGATAGAACGGATGGAACACATAGGGATAGCCGCCCTTGTCGACATCGTCCCGATGGGCGTCATACAGAATCGCGCACGCCCTTTTCACAAGCTCTGAGTAGTACACCGTTATCCCCCCGTTCCCAGAAGGCTCTGGTCAAAGGCGAACAGCGCCTCGTTGATCTCAAAGATGTTGTAATTTTTCCGCGCGATGAAATATTCGACGATGACGTCAAACTTGCTGCTGGCGCTCAGCGCATAGCCCGCGCGGGCGATCAGGTCGCGGGTCTCCGGCAGGCTCAGCTCCAGCGCGACGGCAAAGGCGACAGCCGTCGGCTTGGAGGGGCGATAAGCCGGGTTGCTGCGGATCTTCGAGAACAGCTTGCGATCCACGTTGGCTTTTTTATAGATCTCGGAATCCTTTTTGCCGCTGCGGTCGATGAGCTTCAGCAGCGTCTCGGAAAATCCGGCGTCCAGATGCGCAAGCGCCTCGTCCAGCCCGGAGACTGCCATGGGCGCGGCCTCGCAGGCGCTCGGCATCCGATTCTCAACGACGCCCACCCGGCGGAGGTCGGTGTGCGCGTCGACATAGCGCTCGTCGATGTAGGCGGCGATGTCCGCAAACAGCTTGCCGCCGATCTCATAGGATGCGCGGTCAAAAATGACGAGATAGACCGTCAGGTCGTTTTCCGCCAAAAATGCGCCGATCGTGTCGACCGCCACGCGGAGCGCCTGATCCTTGGGGTAGCCGAAGATGCCGGAGGAGATCAGCGGGAACGCCACCGTTTCGCAGTTGTGCGCCTGGGCCAGCGCCAGGCTTGTCCGATAGCAGGAGGCCAGCTGCTCCCGCTCGCCATGCCCGCCGCCTCGCCACACAGGCCCAACGGTGTGAATCACATACCGGCAGGGGAGGAGGTAGGCTTTTGTGATCTTGGCGTCGCCGGTTTTGCAGCCGCCAAGCCGTCGGCACTCGGCCAACAGCTCCGGCCCTGCCGCACGATGGATACAGCCATCCACGCCGCCTCCGCCCAGCAGGGACTCCTTGGCCGCGTTGACGATGGCGTCCACGGGCATTTTCGTGATGTCGTTGCGAACGATGATTAGGGGCATAGTGTCACCAACTTCCCATGATTAAAATTAAGTCAATATGTGTTGCCCTCAACCTTTTCTGCTTCGGACATTTCTTCCCAATCCCCAAGATTTCCACACCTGCGAAGGTAATCGTGGCCGCCATCCACAGCGCACGAGCCACAGCTGCAAAACTTGAAATCATGGACAGATTTACTTTCGATGATATCTCCACATTTCTTGCATCTGATTGCGTTTCTGATAATTCTCGGCATATCCATTTCCTCCACAAAGCATTCCCGCATTACCATGCCGGCGTAAACCCTGGAATGTACCATAGTCCATATTTCATTCCCCTTACAATTTTAGCCCGCCGTTTTTTCGTTTGCCTATTGGCTGTATAACCAATGCAGATATAATTAGTTCAAAAATGTCTCCTGCTCGATTGTAACGCCATAGCTTAGGATTTTTTTAATAGCATCTTTGAACAGTAAGTATCTCCCGCTTTTTAAATCTGCTTCCAACTCGGATA
>OIZT01000904.1_pt1 | contig 15485 bp, 14 predicted proteins | sample 1588611 | NCBI WGS metagenome assembly OIZT01 (sample SAMN03283278) | human gut metagenome | biome: human-associated habitat; material: feces | host: Homo sapiens | place: Peru | collected 2012
CCCGCGCACAAAATACTTAAATCCTACGTTTACTTCGTCCAATTTAGCGCCCTGCGCGGCGGCCAGACGGTCTAGCAGTGCCGTGGTGCCCAAAGTGCGCCCGATAGAATTGCCTTCCCGGCGGTGTTTGAGCAAATAATCCGCCATCACGCACAACGCGTGGTTGGGCGAAATCAGCCCGCCCGCTTGGGTCGCACAGCCGAAGCGGTCCGCATCCGGGTCACTGGCTCCGGCAAAAGCATATTTGCCGCTTTCCACCAGTTTAATGAGCGGGGACATGGGATATTTGGAAGACGGGTCCATGCGGATTTTGCCGTCGTGGTCCAATGGGATAAAGCTAAACGTGGGGTCTTGGGTTTTATCCACAATTTCCATATTATCCAAATGATATTGCTTTTTAATGGCTTCATAATACGGCAAACTGGTGCCCCCCAACGGGTGAATAGCCGCTTTAATGCCGGATTTGGCAATCGCCTTAAAATCAATAATCCGCCCCAACGCCGTCACATACGGGGTCAGCACGTCGGCAGATTTGACGAGCCCTTTTTGGCGCGCTTCTTCCAGCGGCATTGTTTGAATAGCGGCCGGATTTTGCAAATACTCGTTGGCGTATTTTTCAATTTGCCCGGTCAATTCCGCATCCGCCGGGCCGCCGTTAGAAGGGTTGTATTTCAGCCCCATATCCTGCGGCGGGTTGTGGCTGGCCGTTCCGTTTAAGCAGGCCACCGCGCGGCCGCTTAAAATTTCAAACGAAAACACCGGCGTAGGCACCGGCATATCCGGCAAAATAACAGGAATGTTGTTGGCGGCTAACACTTCCGCACACAAATTAGCCGTATCGCGGGAAACCACGCGGGTATCTCCCCCCACCAGCACCGGGCCGGTAATGCCGCGCTCCTTATGCAGGCGCGCCACGGCTTGCGCAATCGCCTTGGCGTGCAACGCGCAAAAGCCCGTTCCCAACTGCCCGCGGTGGCCCGAAGTACCAAACTTAACAGGCGCAGGAGCCCCCTGCGGATGATAAAAAGCATCTTTCAATGCGGCAACATCTAATTTATGTTTTGTAAGCGTTCCGGCCAATTCACTAACCATAAAACCCTCCCCTTTTGTGCGGCCCGGTTGATAAACGGGCTCTCTTTTTCTATCATATTATATGTCACTTATTTTATCAACAGGAGTTTTAATATGAAAAAACTGTCCGCTCTGCTTTTTGCCTTGGTTTGCGCGCTTCCCGCCGCCGCGACCGATTTGGGAGATGATTTTAGAAACCACATCAGCGCATCTTCCGATTTATCCGCCTACAATAAAGACGTTGCCACTATGATAGGCGTGGCCGATTTCCACACCGCCAAAGGGGCCACCTTCCCCGGGTTTGATATTGGGGCCAGCGTAAGCGCGATTAAACCTTCCGACTCTAACCATATTTCGCACGAAGATTACCTGTACACCGGCTTTTTAACCGCCGAAACCAAACTGCCGGTGCTGGGCATTACCGTAATGGCCCGCGGGACCGATATGAACGGGTTTAAGTCTTTGGGCGGCGGGTTAAAATACTCGTTTAAGCTATTGGAAGTGATTGATGTTTCCACCATGGCTTTTTACGACCGCGGCTCCACCGATTGGTACAAACAGGACCATTATTCCGCCTCCGCCACGGCCTCTTTCACCTTTTTGTTCCTCACTCCGTACGCGGGCGTCGGCTATGACTACGCCAAAATGGAAACCAAAAACCTGCCTTACCGCTTGTCTTCCGATGACGACTCCGTGCGCTATACGGTAGGGGCCAGCTTAAAACCGTTTCCGTTCGGCTACCTGTTCGGGGCCTACACCAAAACGGCAGGGAACGAGGGCTTTCAAGGCGGTATCGGCCTGAATTTTTAACGGTTTATGGATTATAAAAACGAATTAAAAAACTTCTTTGGCGAACATTGTTTATTTAACGAGCCCATGGGCCGCCACACCACCTACCGCACCGGAGGAAATGCGGAAGTGTTGGTGCTGCCCAAAACAAAAGAGGACTGGAGCTTTGTATTAAAATTAGCCAATACGGGCAACATTCCCTTGCGCATATTGGGGTTTGGCTCCAACATTTTGGTAGGCTCCGGCGGCTTAAACGGCATTGTTTGCGCCACCAGCCGCATGGATAGCATTACCTGCGAGGGCGACACCGTGCGCGCCGAAGCCGGGGCCGCGCTGGATAAAGCGTGCGAGCTTTCCGCCGCCGCGGGCCTGGCGGGGCTTGAAAAACTGTCCGGCATACCGGGCAGTATCGGCGGAGCCGTTTATATGAACGCGGGTGCGTTTGGGCAAGAAACCTTTGACACCCTGGAATATTTTGACGTGATTGACCGCGAGGGCCGCCCGGCTACGCTGCTGAAAAAAGATGTTCCGCACGCCTACCGCCATGTGGAAGGGATAGAAAACTGTATTATCCTGTCCGCGGCGTTCAAACTGCAAAAAGCGGACGCCAAAGAACTTACCTCCAGCCGGAATTTTATTTTGCATAAACGCATAGAAAAACAACCGCTGGAATATCCGTCGGCCGGGAGCGTGTTTAAGCGCCCGGTGGGGGATTATGCCTCCCGCTTGATTGACGACACGGGCCTGCGCGGCCTGTCCGTCGGCGGGGCGAAAGTATCCGAAAAGCACGCCGGATTTATTGTAAACTTTAACCGCGCCACGCCGGAAGATATTAAAAACTTAATGGACCAGGTGCGCCAAAAAGTAAAAGAAAAACACGGCATTACGCTGGAATTGGAACAAATTTTGTGGGGTAAATTTAGCTGAAATTTTAAGCCAAAAGAAACTTTTGCAAAATTTGTTTGACGGACCAGCCCAAATTAAGTTAAAATATATGTGTAGTAAGAAAGCAGTGTTTGGAGTCGTGGTGTAGCCTGGTTAACACGCTGCCCTGTCAAGGCAGAGACCGCGAGTTCGAATCTCGTCGACTCCGCCATTTACAACTAATACCCGCCTAACGGCGGGTTTTTTGTTAAATACGGCTCACAATAAACCCCGGGCGTGAACCCGGGTTTTTTATTGTGCCGAAAGTGTTTTAGTGCGGCCCCACGGTTTTACTAAAATGAGCGGGGATTTGCGTTTTTATAAAAACACCCGGCCCCCGCGCCCTTGTTCCATAAAGTACCGGGCCGCAAAACGCTCCGCCTAAACTTTGCCCAACAAACGCCTTATCCCCACCGCCAAACGATATTCCTAAACTTTGCCATTTTTCAACCGCTTTTCACACACGCCGTGGCTCCGCCCAACAGCCCAAACGCCGTCTTCCCCCCGCGCCCTTTAACTCCAATTCCCGCGCGGTTCAATGTGTATAGTTCGGCCTGTTTTCTCCTATACACATTACCGCTTATAATGCCCCAGAAGTCAAGTTAAAATACCACTCCGCTAAAACGATTATTTCACACCAAAACATACAGTTAAGACAAACCAGATAATTAATTAATAGGTAAATAATTGACATATCAACTATTTTTTACTATATTATTTTTATGAACAAAGCAAACAAAAAAATATCTGTTTCCGAATTAATAGAGGCCAATAAAACCTTGCGTAAATCAAAAACGCCGGCAGAATTGCTGGTGCGCTCTCTTACGCTCTTATATACAAAAGCCGAAAAACTGGCGGCTAATGTATTTGCCGAATTTGGTATTACCATTGCCCAGTATAACATACTGGCCTTACTGGCAGAAGAAGACAACAAGATTAACCAATTAACCATTAGCAAACGTATGTTAGTATCCCCCGGGAATATTACGCGCATTTTGGATAAACTGGTAGCCGCGCAGTTAATTCAACGCACGGAAGACAAACAAGACCGCCGCCACAAGTGCATTTCCATTACCCAAAAAGGCAAGGCTCTTCATCATAAAATTAAACCTGTTTATGATAGTTATTTACAACGTTTGCCGGCGGCGCTATCTGCACAAGAACAACAACAGACCGCTTATACAATAATAGAGTGGGCACACTCGTTGGACAGTTTTTCTTTATGAAACACTTTTGGAAAGTTGTACTTGTTTTTTTAGTTGGGGCCATACCGGTTGGTGCCAAAGAATATTCTTTTACACAAGCCTATGAACGTGTTTTGAACACGGATGAATCTTTGGCGGCGGCGCGGGCAGAAGCAAAATCACTACAAGCCCAAAAAAGCAGTGCGCGCGGACTTTATTATCCTTCTATTGGAGTGAAAGGGACCTACACCCGCATCAACGCTCCTATTAGCATTGATTTGAATGGCATTCGTTCTGCCGTACAACCACTGTATCCTGCCAGCGTTGTTCTGCCGTCATTTGATATGCAAGTGCAGGATGAACATTTCTTCAAAGCCCAAGCCTATGCTACTTTTTCTATTTATACGGGGGGTAAAATTTCATCAGCCAATGCTGCTGCATCCGCCAATTATGCAGGTTCCGTAGCCCAAATTGACGTACAGGCCAATAACCTGTTGGTGGAACTTGCCCGCAAATATTTTGGTAAATTTCTGGCTGATGAAACCGTATCCGTGCGAAAGTTGTTTCTGCAAAATGCACGGCAAAATGCGCAAGATGCTGCCAAAATGTTCCACGCGGGCACAATTTCCAAAGTAGAAAAAATGGCGGTGGATGTAATTTTGGCACAAGCGCGGCGGGATTACACGTCTTCGCTCAATGATGCCCAAATGGCGCAAACGCTCCTTAAAAGTTTGCTTTCCCAACAGGAAGACATACAAACCTGTTCTTCTTTATTTGTCGTGCCGTTGGAACAGATGCCCACCCTGCAAGAATTTCAACATCAGGCGTTGGACCACAATCCGGCCTTGTCGGTCTTGGACAGCAAGGCAAATTTATCTTTGGCCAACGAAAAAGTGCAAAAAGCAGATTTCTTTCCCTCGGTCTATTTATTTGGACAGCGGGAATTACATACCCACGATTTGACCCTGTTGGAACCGGACTGGGCCTACGGTGTGGGAGTTGCCTGGAATTTATTTGAGGGCGGTCAAAACTACCATAAAACCAAAGCCGCCCAAGAAGAAACCCGTCGCATAGAGGAACTAAAAGCCCAACTTACCAAAGACATTACCACGGGAATAGAATATTATTATAAAAAAATGCAGAACGCACAAGAAACTTACACCGCTTTACAAGAGGAATTAGCGTTTACGGAAGCATTTTACAAAGCCCGCCAGTTGGGGTTTAAGGCCGGAACGGCCACTTCGTTGGAAGTGAATATGGCCCTTTCCCAATGGCAAAAAACACAGTTGGATTATCTAAAAGCCCAATATGATTTTGTGACCTCTCTGGCGGCAATACTTAATTTAAGCGGACAGACGAATTTATTTGGGGTATATGCCCAAGGAGCCAATAAATGAAAAAAAGATACGGATATATAGCGGCAGGAATTTTGCTGATTGGGATAATCACTTACGGGTGTTGGCCGCGGGCCATTTTGTTGCAGGGGGAAGTAGTTATCCGCCAATTAAATATATCTCCGCGCATTGCCGGACGGATAGATGAACTTTTTGCCCGAGAGGGAGACCGCGTACAAAAAGGCCAAAAAGTAGCCACTTTATACGCACCAGACATGGTGGCCAAGGCCGCCCATGACCAAGCCCCGCGCGAATTGGCACACAAAAGTTATGTCCGCGTAAAAGAGTTATATGACGGCGGTGTGGTTTCCGCCCAGAAACTAGACGAAGCACAGGCCTATGTGAAACAAACAGAAGGCACGGCTGATGCCACTATGAGTTTTGTAGGTGAGATGACTTTGTACAGCCCCGTGGATGGGGAAATATCTAATGTAGTGTTGGAACGCGGTGAGTTTGCCGCCCCAGGTATTAGTGTACTAACCGTGCTGGATACCGCAGACGTTTGGGTGTCTTTTAATGTGCGGGAAGATTTACTGCCCCATTTCAAATTACAAGAAAGGGTAAACGTTCAAATCCCGGCCTTGGGTAAAAACACCTATCCGTTCCGCATTACCTATATTTCCAAACAGGGCGATTATGCGGTATGGAGTGCCACCAAAACCCGCGGAGAATTTGACCTAAAAACTTTTGAGGTGCGCGCCAAACCCCTGCAAGAGATGCCGGATTTACGGCAAGGGATGACGGCCCTGCTTTCCGTACATCCATGATAAACGCGGCACGCTATATATTCAAACGAGAAATTGCGTTTCTGTCCAAACGCAAAAAATCCCGTGCGTTCTTTGTATGCCTGTATCCGTTTGTGATTATGGGGCTGTTATTGGCGGTTTTTTCAGGCAAGGTTCTCACCCAAATCCCCATAGCGGTAGTAGACAACAGCCAAGGGTATTATGCCCGCGAAATCGTGCGGGCCTTTCAGGCAAACCAATTCTTGCACGTTTCTCTCTTTCCGACGCTCGGGCAAGCCTTTGCCGCGTTAGAAAACGGCTCTATATATGGCGTAGTATCGTTAGATAAAGATTATGATAAAAACAAACTCAAACATACGGGTTCCGAAATTGTGGCTTGGATTAATAATGAATATCTGTTAGTCGGCGGCAATACAAACAAGGGAATTAACAGTGTGGTAGGCGGATTAAACCAAAAATACCAATGGCAGAATTTAGCGGAACTCGGCATACCGGCAGGGTTTTGGAAAACGATGGCTTCCCCTTTACAAGTCAGCGAAACCGTGCTGTATAACCCCACATTAAATTACATTTATTTTTTGGGGCTGGGGCTATTGCCTGCGGTATTGCAGTTATTTATTTGCTTGAGTGTATGTTATAGTTTGCTGTGGGAAATCAAAACCCGCCATGCCAAACGCTTGCGCCGCGTATTCCAAATTAATCCCTATATAGCGGCAGGCAGTAAAATCGGTTTTTATATAGTGGCCTATTTAGCGGTTATGCTTATTTTGTTAGAACTTTTGGTTATCGGGTTTGGGGCCCCCGTGCAAGGCAGTCTGTGGCGGACGATTCTTGCCATAGCAGCATTTATCTTTCTTACCTCTTCTACGGCCCTTTTGTTTGCGGCCATTACCAACAATTTGCGCTTGTCTATGAGTGTATGCGCGGCGTATGCCGCCCCCGCGTTTGCCTATTTTGGAGTGTCTTTTCCCGTGCAATCTATGCCGCTGTTGGCGCGCGGGTGGGCAGAGTTTATGCCCGGCACCCATTTGAACCGCGTTTTTGTCAATGAACTCTTACGCGGAGCCAATGCAAGCGGTACTTGGGGCGAAATTGCATTTATGATAGGGTTAGGACTACTTTTCTTTTGTCTGGGCACCAAAGGCTATGCCCATTGGACAAAAAAGGATAGTTATTTGGGACCAAAATTATGATAGTAGCATTTGTAATCCGCGAATTAAAAGCGCTGTTGCATGACAAAGGATTTTTACTGCTGGCTTTGGGCGGGCCGTTGTTCTACTCGCTGTTTTATCCCTTGCCTTACACACAGGATATAGCACGCAAAATACCGGTAGCGGTGGTGGATAACGATAAATCCTTTTATTCCCGCCGGTTGACCCGTATGCTAGATGCCGAAGAAGAAATCAGGCCCGTCAGTTTCCGCCTGTTAACCGAGGCAAAAACGGCTCTTGAAAAACGCCGTGTATTTGCGGTACTTACACTAGAAAATGATTTTGAAAAAAATATACTTAAAAATGTCCCCCAAACCGTGCATATTTATACAGACGGAAGTTATCCTATTTATTACAAACAAACTACCGCGGCCTTGCAACGGGCTATCAAAACGATGTCTGCCGGAATAGAAATAAAAAAGTTGCAAGCGCAAGGAGCGGGCCCTGCGGCGGGAATATTAAGGAGTCCACTACGGCTGGGGATAAAAAATGTATATAGTTCGGCAGGGGCATACCGTAATTATTTAGTGCCTGCCGTATTTGTAACGGTTGCCTATCAAATTGCACTTATGGTCATTGGATTACGGGCCGGAACCTTGCGCGAACAGAAAAAGAAATATACGCCGCGCCTTACCCCTCTCACAGTATGGGTGGGAAAAACACTTGCCTTTTTATGTTTTATGGCGGGGTATTTTGTGTATTTATTTGGGTTGATGTTTCGTTTATATGGATTTAGCGGAGGAACCCAACTGGGGCTATGGTTTGCCTTTTATATGATATTTTCCATAGCAACGGTAGGGCTGGGGCTTACCATCGGAAACTGGTTTAAGGAAAGGGAAAGTTCGGTTATGTTTATTGTAGTAACCTCTTTGCCGCTTGTATTTATGTCGGGCGTCATTTGGCCGGTATGGAAAATGCCTCTTTTGATTCGGGCCCTGCGTTTATGTATTCCGCTTACTTATGGCATTACGGGAGTCGTGCGGTTATTTGTGATGAATGCTCCTATTTCAGCCATTTGGCCGTACTTAGGCGGAATATGCGTCTTGGCTACTGTTTTTAGTTTCACGGCGTATTACACCATAAAAAAACGCTATCCCACACAAATTTAATATGAACAAATACACCTATACATACACGATTACTCTGGACGATATTGCCGGGGAAAGTTTCCGACTGGTTCCCCTTTCCGTAATGGGTTATATGCAAGATGCTTGCGCAAGATACACCGCCACCCAAAAAATGGGACCGCAAGACTTACAGGCTCAAAACCGCTATTGGGTAATTAAAGAATTAGCGTTTGACTTGGCAACGGATTTGCCTTCGTGGGGAAAAGAAATCACAATAGAATGTTGGTTTTCGGAAATTTCTAAATTGCGGGTATATATTGACTTTACAGTTAGGTGGAACCAGCATATTTTGGCAAAAGGATATACCTTGTGGCTTATTGTAGATAAGCAAACCAAAAGATTGATTCAAACCAACGAAATGGCCGCGCGTTTTCCCGTCTGCACGGATTTAGTATTAGGAACACATAAAAAATGGATACTACCTGCGTTAGCCGAACCTTATAGGTCCGTGACAAAAGTTATGGATATATCCGATAAGGATTTTAACGGACATATTAATAACAAAAGTTATCTGCACCTCGCACTTCGTTCCATGGGCAGTGAATTTGCAGAAACACACACATTATCGCATTTACACGCACGGTTCAACCAAGAAACGTACCAAGGGGATGTTTTAACTTCTTCCTCTTATGGGACCTATCTCTCAAACCGCTTTGCACATTTGATACGCAAAAATACTTTGCCGGTATGTGAAATAGTAACCTGCTGGAAAGAGCAAATGCTATTTTAGAATTTTTTACTAAACACAAAGGTTATCCTTTCTGCCAAACCGATTTTTGGAAAGAGATTCTCGCCGCTTTATTGCCGCTTTGGAAAGAAGAAACTATTAATTTCTGCCTGTTTTCAGCCTATTTGGTAAAAAAATACTCAGCACAGTGCTAGCAAAACTACACACTCCGTATTTTAGTTTTGAATTATTAGCATAAATCCCCGTTAGGATTAACTCCCGACGGGGATTTTTTTGTGCGCGACTTTAAGCATGCGGTTTTGGGCTGATTTTTGGAAATTGTAGCCAATCTTTTGTTTTTATGCTGACCGGGTTGGGTAAGAAGTCGCGCAGAAGAGGCATAATTTTGTTGTTACTGCCCAAAATGCCATAATTATTTCTTTCGCAAGGACAAATTCATATCTCTGAGAATATCGCAAAAATCATCCACATAGGACGAATTTAAGATATGGCTAGGTTGATTTCGCTCATAATTGATTGGATTTATTGAAGATTTGTTGAGGTATTTATCTCTTTCTTCTTCTTTTAAAGTTGTAGTTAAAATAATTTGATTAGGTAACTTTAGGAAAAAATCCAATATCATATCTTCCTTTTCTGATGCTATTTCTCCCTCACGGAATCCATCCACTATGATAGGAAAGGGATGTTGTAAAACACATGCCAAAGCATATAATTTCGCTAAATAAAATTCTGTATTCTCACTTCCGGAAAAATTTTCACCTTTTTGAGAGAATAAACTTCTAAAAGAAAGTCTCCCTTCAGGGTCAACGGCTTTGTAAAATTGGTTCATTATAGTAATGATTCGTTCATCTATTTTTTCTTTTGAAGATTTGCTGAGTTTAGTTTTTTCAGCAAAAGCATTCAGTTTTTGCGTTAATACTATGAATAAGACATAAGGTCACTCAATTTTTATAAGTTATTTATAGCATATCAGATGAAAGCGACAAATGTTTTGTCGCATTAATTAGAAACACAGGATACTTTTATACATTTCGAAGATTCAATATGTTAGAATAGGGGTAAGAACTTCTTGAAAATAAACTTATGAAAAAACTATATGTTATTTTATTTTCCCTTTTCTATGGACCTATTTCTTGTACTCAACCCATAACCTATTATTGGGTCACCGCGGACGATACAACTAAAATTTGGATTTCCGATAAAGATTTTAACCCGCAAACCGCCGAGTTTCATTGGGACGGCCCTACCTTTGAAAACTTAGCACACGGTACTGGTACGCTACATATCAACACAGACCACGGGAAAATGGCGCAACACTTAAATGCTTTTTACGGTGCGACAGACCAAAAAGGTATTATGAAAGACCTCAAAAAAGGCAACCAATACATCGGGCCCAAACAAAACGGAAAACCACACGGGTTTGGGGTGCTCGTCCAACCCAATAACGATTTGGATATAGGCCACTTTCAAGAAGGACGACTTAACGGGAACGTAACATTCATTAGGCAAGGTAAACCATACTATAGAGGGCAATATGCAAACGATGCATTCAACGGTATTGGAATAAGATATGATAACGACGGTGAAAAAAACTGCGTTTGGAAGGATGGTGTGGCCCAAGCATGCCGGGGGACCAAACATCTCGGCAAAGATAAATACACCGGCTATTATACCCTCAACGGTTGTGAAGGGAGAGGCAAAATGGAATATGCCAATGGGGATGTTTATGAAGGGGAATGGAAAGCCAACGAGCGCAACGGACAGGGTAGAATGGATTTTGCTGATGGACGTGTTTATGAAGGGGAATGGGCAGATGGGTTTGCCCATGGCGAAGGCACCTATGAAACAAACACCTTTATCTACTCCGGCATGTGGGAAAAATCCGCGCCAGACGGTTTCGGATTTATGAAATATATAGACGGAGCAAAATACAACGGCACTTGGAAAAAAGGGAAAAAAGACGGTTACGGTGATTTCCTTTTCCCCAATGGTGATGCCTATTTCGGTAATTGGAAAGACGACCAAAAACAAGGCAACGGGCGATACCTCTTTGCCGACGGTTCGTACTATGTGGGTGAAATGGCAAACGACGTCCCCAACGGTATCGGCGAATTTGACACCCCCAATTTTCATTACATCGGCGATGTGGAAGGCGGACAACCGTCCGGCCAAGGCACCGTTAATTTTGCCAACGGCGACGTGTACATTGGCAATTTGCTGGACGGGAAAAAAGAAGGGTTAGGACATTACACCTTTGCCGAAAGCGGGAATTATTACGAGGGCACCTTCGTCAACGACAAATTTGACGGATTGGGCATCTTCCATTTTAAGGGCGTAGGCGAATACCAAGGCGTATTTGCCGAAGGAAAACCGTTCGGGGAAGGGCAGTTTGCATTCACCGAAGGCGGAGAGGACGTCCAAGTACTCATCAAAGGAATGTGGAACGGTTTTGAGTTGCCCGAAGATGTAGAAATTAAATTTGCCAACGGAGATATTTACAAAGGAAAAATCGTCAACGGTACTTTGAGCCCCGACGGGGAATGGTCGCGCGAAGAAAACGGAATATTCAAGAAGATTTCCAAAAGTGCGGCTCTGTCTTACAGAGAACACCATGAAACCATTGAAAAAGTATTACCTTGGATTACTGTTTCTTTATTAGCAATCTCTGTCGTAGCAATCACCATTGTTTCCGCCGGAACCGCCACTGCCCCGGCAGTCGCGGCGGCCAGCCAAGTGGCCACATATGCCTATGGAACCATGCTTGTTACCGAAGCAACTTATTGTGTAGCACAGACAAACAGCAATATGCAATTAGACGGCGTAAACGCAGAAACCGGCATAAAAGCAGCGATGTGTGCCGGCGAATTTGTAATTGATGCCGCAACTCCACCTGTGGTCGGCCAAGCGGTTGCCAAAACAGGTAAGGTTGCTCAAGCCGCTGCCACCGCTGGAGGAACCACTGCCACGAAAGCGGCCGTTAAAGCCGCCAGCAAAAAAGTGGCCAAGAAGGCCGTCCAAAAAAGTGTAAAAGAAATAGCCAAAGATACCGGAAAAGTACTCATAGAAACCATAAAAAAAGTATGGCAAGATGGCGCTGATTATATAACTAGAACTGCCGAGAGAATGAATATCAAAAAATATCAAAACAATTTTTCCAAGGAGATTGTAAAAATCCTCAAGGAACATCCCGAGAAAGCCAAAAAACTAGAAAAAATATATAAGGAATTTGCCGAAGGTAGCAAAAAAGCCAGCCAAAGACTAAGGGAGGGGTGGAACGAACTGTTCCCATTCTGTAAAGAAAAATGTGCTAAAAATGCGCGGGCGCACCATATTTGTCCGGTAAAACACCCTAGAGGGAAAAGTTGCCGCGAACTGTTAAAAGCATGCAACATTGATATTAATTCTCCATTTAATGCCGCCATGTTACCGGCAAACGCCGAATCGGGCCTGTTGGGAACTATTCATCAGGGGTCTCATTTTGATCCATATTTTGATAAAGTAACAAATCGTATAAACGATAAAGTATGTAAGAAACAAAAGTGTAAATGTGTTTATAGCGGATTGGATGAAATGAGGTTATTATTGTTAGATGGGAAAACCCCACTTAACAAATTAAGAAAAGCCAATACTTTATTTGGTACGCGCACTATACCCAAAGGAACCATATAAAATGAATACAGAAATTTATTTGTGTAAGTGTAAATCTTTAGCGTATCGGCATCTAGAAAGTGATGATGCCGAGTTCGGTGAAGTTATGCTTAATCTGCACCACAATGAACCGATGTTATCCGAAAGTTGGAAGGAATTTAACTTTTCTTGGTCAACTGAAAACTTAGAAAATCCTGACTTTCCTTTCATTGATGGGTTTATTCCCGTTTTCAGCCAAAAAGCGTACAAGGTATTGCAACCGTTAATCAAAAATAATGTTGAATTTTTGTCCATTAACGTCGCCGGAGAACGCTTTTATATCGTCAATGTCCTTACCGTATATTCCAAAATCGTAAATCTGAAAGATTCCTACGAGTACCACTACGCCCTTTATCCGACCGATAAATGGGACCCCATTTTTAAGATTAACGAAAAAATCACCCCTCTCTTTGTAACCGCTGATGTCAAAAATGCAATAGAAAAAAATCATTTAACCGGCTGTAAATTCATCAAATGCCGGATTACGGAACGCGGGTTTTTATCCAAATTATTCGGGAAATAAAAATTTATTTTTTTAAGGAGAAAAATATGAACGAAACAGAAAACAAAACTACAACTAAAAGCAATTCTACCAAGATTATTGTGGGATTAGTCGCACTCCTTGTCCTATTGTTCGGAGTGTGGTATTTTGTGCATAACCGCAACCAAGTGGACACGCACAACGCGAACACCCAAAACGTTATGCCTGATTTTAATTCATCCGGTAATGGTGACGTAGCATGGAACGCGGGTGCGACGCAACAAGCGGCTCAACCGTCTATTGGTAAAGCGCAAGATCAAACCGCACCAGTATCGCCGACTTTGGCCGCCCCCCAAAAAGCCAGTGTATTGTTTTATTTTGACTCTACTGAATTAAGAGAGGGGCAAATGGCTAAAATTGAAGAATTCATCAAAAAAATCCCCCTTAATTATCAAGGGGAAATCTTGATTGAAGGATACACATGCGATATCGGAGAAGAGGAGTACAATAAAAATTTGTCCTTAAAGCGGGCAAACGCGATAGCAGACTTACTTCGGGAGAAAGGATACCAGAACACCAAGGTGATACCGTATGGAGAAAGTGCTTATCCTGCACAAAAAAATCCTGCACGTTATTTGTATAGAAAAGTTAATATTTCTTTGAATTAATGAAACTCCCCGAGCTTACGCTCGGGGTTTCTTTTGCTCCAAAGTCTCCGTTTCGCTTGATTTTGCCCGATACAAATCTCGAGCTTACTCCCGAGAATTTCTATGAGCAATAATCCTTATCCTATCAATTCCTGTATTTCGGGGCGGCTCCAAAAGTTATTATCTACAAGTAATTTTAACAACAATTGCACGGGGGGCGTTTGTAATAATTCAGGTAGCCACTGTTCAATAGATTTAGCCGTTATTTCTTGTAGAGGTTCCACGCGCAGTAATCCACAGCATTTTGGATTATATGTTTTTGAAAGTTCAATATCCAAAGTTTTGTTCGTATTTTTATCACTCCACCCCCACGAGTTATTTGCTTCTTCAAAAGCCCCATTTTGTTGCTTCGCTATATAATCCATCATATATGAAACAAGCGTATTTCGTTTATTATCTGCCATTTCTATGTGGAAATAAAAAGGAATTCTTCCACTAGAAGGACAAAAAAATCCAGGCCGATCATAGTTTTCTAATAACCATTCCAAATGTATACGCTCCCTATTAGGATAATACATTTGCAACCAATCCTTTTCATAATTAAACGCACTCGTTTTAAATTTCAATTCAGCAGGTATATATGGACGGCTTATTTCTTCTATCTTAGGGAACAGCTCTTGATGTCTAAACTGTTTGATTACAACATTTCTCATCTGAACTAGGTTCACATAGGCATCTCTAGCCGAAACCATGTATTCTTCCAACATGTCATATTTTGTTATAAAATTTTTCATACTAATTCTCCTTGGTAAACTGTGTTTCAACCTGACGATAAACAGCTTGACGCAGGGCTTGATCTTGTTTTCGACGTGCCGAACGTATTTCTAAATATTCCACATATTGCTCCAAAGCATACACAAGTTGCTTTTCACGGTAAAGGCAGAGTGGCAAGACTTCTGTTTTTAGCCAAGGGAGAATATGGTAGGCATAATTTAATTCCTTCAAATGGCCTGTGTCTTTCATGGACTTTTTAAGCGAGATTGGCAGGCTTTTATCACTTACTGTTTTGGACCCATCCCACGTTAAATAAATGACATAGGGGTGCCCAATTCGTTTTTGCATCTCCTCAATATACCGTTTAAGTTGGTCTTTTTGATCCTCGGCACCGTTAATTTTATTTTCAATAATAATACCCACAATACCGGGCATAAATAATTGCAAGTCTATACGCTGTTTTTCTTGATAAATTTCTAATTTATAGCGTCCTGCATGCCCGGATACTTGTTCAGCCACATCAGGGCTGATAAACTTTGAAATAAAATCAATAGCAAAAGGATAAGTGGCCTTTTCGCCGGGATATTGCAATAACCGACACAACACACGGGAATGGGCATTTTCGTCCGCTCCGATTAAACTTACCAAATTGATACTATAGGGCTGCTTTTTTTGCTCTTCTAACAATGTGCGATAAATAGGAAACAATCTGGTGTCAAAGGACACATCTTGCGGGTAAAGAGTAGCTATATATTTCTTTGT
>OIZT01000912.1_pt1 | contig 15412 bp, 16 predicted proteins | sample 1588611 | NCBI WGS metagenome assembly OIZT01 (sample SAMN03283278) | human gut metagenome | biome: human-associated habitat; material: feces | host: Homo sapiens | place: Peru | collected 2012
GCAGGATTGATCTTAACCTGTCTCTTCTTAACAGTAACTGTTGCTTTATATTTCTTCTTACCAATCTTCGCAGTAATAACTGCTTTACCCTTCTTAAGACCTGTTACTTCACCAAATTCATTGACTGAAGCAATCTTTTTCTTATTAGAGCTCCACTGTACAACATCTTCTGGATTGGCCTTATCTAAAATATTTAAAACAACCTTCTGATCAGTTAAAAGAGTCACCTTAGTCTGATCAAGTCTTGGTACTCTCTTCTTTACAGTAACGACGCATTTTACTGTCTGTCCATTACTTGTTGCCTTTAATGTTGCTTTACCAGGACTCATTGTCCAGATATGGCCATTCGCAACAGTCGCAACAGCTGCATTACTTGTTTCCCACTTAATATCAGGATATGCATTTTCTATACCTAACTGACCTTCATCACCTACATAGAAAGTGGCTTCCTTATGAGAAATCTTAAAAGTCTTACGTTTTACTTTTACCTTACACTCTAAAGTATCATCTCCAACCTTTGCGCTAATAGTTGTTGTACCAGGCTTTAATCCCTGAATCACACCATTTTCTACTGTCGCAATCTTAGGATCTTTAGACTTCCATTTAATAGTACGAGCCCCATAGTCATTCACTGTTAATGTCGCTGGTTCTAATGTATAAACATCTAAAGAGTCATGATCAAAATATGGATGTAACGCTTTTACCTTAATTACACAAGTCACAGATGCATTATCTTTAGTTGCAGTAAGTACTGCAGTACCTGCATGTTTTGCATAAACATAACCCTGCTGGTTAATATTAATTACATCATTATCATTTGTAGACCAGACAACTGCATCATTCGCAAATACCTGTGTTAAAGTATTTTCTGTCATCTCTAGAGTTGATGCACTTAAATAAAGTCTCGTCTGTGGCTGAGTTTCACCTACAAGCATATTACCCTGTGTCTTTAAGCTTGTATAACGTCCTGGTTTTACAATAGTCTTACCTGTATTAGAAATATAACCAGTCTGATCATTTGCATCAGTCACTAAATAACCGCCTTCAAAAGGCGTATAAGCCTTATACATATCTTTGGTATAACGCTGCCCTTTTGTATTATAAAGAGCATATAAACTGTTCTTTCCTTCTTTCATGAAAGAACTCTTTTTTACATCATGATTATCGGATGATGATCCACAGCCACTTAATATTAAAGCAGCAGCGAGGATCCCTATTACCTTTTTCATACTCTGCCTCCTTTTTATACATCACCATTATAACATAATTCTTTACGTAAAAAAAATGAGAGATACCCTCTCATTTTAGAATCTTTCTAAAGCGATAATTTACATTCCATAGGAACATCAAGAATACTACCACTAACATACCAAAAGAGAATAATGTTTTCTGCTTTTCTAATAAGAAAACATTGTAGAAGAATAAGATGCATAATACCGTGATCAAGAAGCTCATAACTAACATAATTGAACTCTTTGATCGTCTTCTTAATTCAAAGAAAATAAGAAGCTGTAAAGCGATGGAAATTATGAAATATAAGTCCTTATAATTCATAAGCGTATCTCCTCTCTTTTTCTTTATTATACACCTAAACATTAAAAAAGGCCTTATAAAGGCCTCTTTTACATTAAATATGTAATGGATCGTTGTTTACACCGTAAACCTTCTTATCTTTTGTAGTCGCTACATAATATACTGCGCTATCTTCAGGTTTATAGTAAACTTCTAAAGTTTCAAGAGTGTTAAGCTTGATTCCCTTTTCTTTGATATCTTCTTTAACTAATTTTTCGATATCAGTCACATTAACATCTTTATTCATGAACTGTACTTCAATTTTTGTCTTCATGTTCCGGGTCCTCCATTTCCTAGTATGATAAAAACCACTTTTAATATATCACTTTTCTTTTTACAATCAACTATTTTTTCTTGAAAACATCAACTATTTTCCTCATTTATACATTTATACTTAAAATAATAACTGTTTTTACGCTTATCATATATAAACAAAATAATCAAAGTAATAATCATTAAAATAAGACCATAAAATAAATAAACAAGTAATAATCCCATAAGACTTGAATCAAACATCATCCCTGGTACGACAACAAGTGCCTGAATAAAAGAAACACTAGAAGCACCAATGCGTTTAAAAGCGGCCTGAACTGAGAAGGCACATGAAGCATATTGTGCAAATATTAAAACAAGTAGATCTATAAGAGGTATTAGAATCTTTGCCTTTTGATCAATATAGTGTCCTAGCTTCTTATAACCAATAAAGCTAAGAAATGAAAGCAATATCGCATCTAGACAGATCATGTACCCTAGGTTATATCCAAAAGCCCAGATGATTCCACCAATGACTGCACCAATAATGGCCCCAAGTATTCCAAATAGTGAAGCCGTATGTTTAGTAATACGTTCATGCTTTTCAAAACAGTCAGAACATAATATATCTATTTCATCATCTAATAAATATACATTTAATGGTTTGCTTTGATGACAGTGATGACATTGTGGGGACTGATTGATCTCTTCCTTGAGTTTTAAGACAATCTCTTTTAACTCTTCTTTTTTTATAGAAGAAGAAAGAACAAGTCCTGCACCTTCTTCATTCGAATATATACGCTCTACTGCATCTCTTTTAATAAAAAACTGTTCTAATATATCTCTTTGTGTTTTTGTATCTTCTGTTGTAAGCAATAAAGCAATTTTATGATGAGGTAATACCTGTAGTAAAAGATAGAAATGATCCTGAATATAGTAATAATAGTCTTTCTTAGGGGTTGGTTTAAAACCAATCGTTGTGAGTTCTTTTATCTTCATGACATACTCCTTTAAAAAAAAGAGAGAGTAATTCTCATTACTCCCCTTATTCTGATGCTGAATTTTTAGCTCTATAAGCTCTCTTACGATCAAGTTCAGAAAGATATTTCTTTCTTAAACGGATGTTGTTTGGAGTGACTTCTACTAATTCATCTTCATTAATATAGTCAAGACAAGCTTCTAGGTTGAAGTGTCTAGGTCTCTTTAATACAACTGTTGTATCTTTTGTAGATGAACGTGTATTTGTCTGCTGTTTACCCTTAGTAACGTTTACTACTAAGTCATTGTCCTTTGCATGTTCCCCAACAATCATACCTTCGTATACATCTACACCAGGACCAACAAACATTACACCACGGCTTTCTACACCACCAAGTGCATAAGCAGTAGTCTGTCCTGTTTCAATAGAAATAAGAACACCTAACTGTCTTTCACCTACTGCTTCACCTTCTAATGGGCGATATTCTAAGAATGAGTGGTTAATAATACCATAACCCTTAGTCATTGTTAAGAAGTTAGTCATGAAACCAATTAAACCTCTAGAAGGTACGATGTAATGAACCTTAGTCATACCATCCATTGAATCCATGTTTTCCATGATACCTCTTCTTAAACCTAATGATTCAATAACTGAACCAATACAATCATCTGGTGCTTCAATTTCTACATCTTCATATGGTTCACATGTCACACCATCGATTTCCTTTAAGATAACATGAGGTCTAGATACCTGTAATTCATATCCTTCTCTTCTCATTGTTTCAATTAAGATAGATAAGTGTAATTCACCACGACCACTTACCATCCATTCTTCTTTATTCTGAATACGTTCTACTTTTAAAGATACATCCTTGTTTGTTTCTTTGAATAAACGTTCTTCAATCTTAGATGCAGTCACAAACTTACCATCCTGACCAGCGAATGGTGATGTGTTTGTACCAAAAATCATCTGAATTGTTGGTTCGTCTACATGAAGTAATGGTAATGCTTCTTCACAACCAGTTTCACAGATTGTTTCACCAACACCAATGTCAGCTAAACCTGCAACAGCCACGATATCACCAGCACTTGCTTCTTCTACTTCAAATCTATGCATACCTAAATAACTGAATAACTTCTGTACACGGAACTGTGTCTTAGAACCATCAGCTCTTAAACATACAACATTTTCATTCACTTTAATAGAACCTCTCTGGATTCTACCAATACCAATTCTTCCTACATAATCATTGTAGTCTAATAAAGCTGGCTGTAACTGTAAACCACCTTCAACATCTACTGCTGGTGCAGGAATTTCATTGATAATCATATCGAATAAACAGTCCATATTAGGAACCTGAGTATTAATATCAGGATCTAATGAGCTTGTACCATTTAATGCTGAAACGAAAACAGTTGGGAAATCAAGCTGATTATCATCAGCACCTAATTCCATAAATAATTCAAGAACTTCATCCATAACTTCCTGAATTCTTACAACTGGACGGTCAACCTTGTTGATAACAACGATAGGTTTAACATGAGCAGCTAATGCCTTCTTTAATACGAAACGAGTCTGAGGCATTGTACCTTCATAAGCATCAACAACAAGTAAAACACCATCCACCATGTGCATGATACGTTCTACTTCTCCACCAAAGTCAGCATGGCCTGGTGTATCCATGATGTTGATCTTATAGTCTTTATAATGAATAGCTGTATTCTTTGCTAGAATAGTAATACCACGTTCTCTTTCTAAAGCGTTACTATCCATAGCACGTTCAGCTAGTTCTTCGTGTGCTTCAAGTGTTCCTGATTTCTTAATAAGCTGGTCAACCAATGTTGTTTTACCATGGTCAACGTGAGCAATAATTGCTATATTTCTAATATTCATAATCGCACCTCTTTCAATTTTTAGATTATATCATAGTTCGTCTTCATTTCAATAAAGAATAGTTTTCAAGATGAGAAAAAGTTTAGGAAAATACACGTATTTATACAATTCCATACAAGCCCACAACTGCATAATATAGGAGTTTTAAGAATGAAAACACTCTCATATATAGCCATGGTTCTATAATCGTGGCTATATAGAAAGTGTCAAAAAAGTGTCAAAAAAATTTAACTGTCAAAAAAGTGTCAAAAATAAACTAAAGGAGATATAAGAAAATGAGTAAAATGGACGTTATGAAGAAAATTAAAGAAGCAAGAGGGGGGGGTGAGCTCTTACTATGATATGGATATAGAAGACATGGAAAAAATTTCAAATAATTCACATGATAGATTTTTATTAATTTCAAATGCTTTTACCTTTGGTTATATTCAAGGAATGAAAGCCCAGAAGGCAAAAGACAGAAAGAAAAAAGCATGATCATATTTATTTTATAGTCTAGTTGGCGCTAGATTATAAAAGGAGTACGCCAATACTTCTATATGATTGCTAAACTACCAAAAAGAAAAAACTACCAAAAAAGAAACCTCGCATATAAAAGAAACATCTCACAAAGAAAGAATTATCACATAAAGTATTATCATTCGTGGGGGTCGATTCATTCGACCTCCTTTTTATATGTTTAAGGTCATTGAATTGGTGACCTTATATGTCTGAACTTGCTCATTTTTGAGCGCGTTCATATCTCGGCGCTGTTTTGGCGTTGGGTTTTCGTCAAATATGACGATAAATCAAAAGTACCGTTTTAGTACTTTAGGTTTTCCGTCGCGATTTGTTACGGTATTCAATGCCCTTGTTTGTTTCCCAAAAATGGGAAGCAGTCTATTATACAATATGAGCGTATGGCGCTCATTTTATTCATTTCATGTAAGATTTTTCTATTTCATGTCATGTTTTATTGACTTATCTAATAGGGTGCCCTAAATTGGGGCTCCCTTATCTTCTGCAAGTGTTCCAGATACTCATAATATGCTTGTGGGTTTATTGTTTGTTATGGAATAGCGTTTTGTGACTTCATGCCCTTTCTATTTCCTTCTATTTTTCGATTCTAAGCGCCTTTTATAGATTCCCTTACACTTTATCAAATACAGATAAAACAAGGCTCATGTATTAATTTAAAAGGGGCTTGCCTGTCTTCTTGCTTCTGAACCAATAACATAAACATCTCTATCACATGATTCATGTATAAATGGGTTGTCGCTCATTTTTGAGCCATAGCCTTATTAGGGGCTATATGCCCTTAATGCTTCTATTCTAGATATTCCCTTTGTACTACGAATATATCTCGCTGACAGGAGACCTATATATAAAAACCTTGTCATTTCTTGCTATTTTAGAATTGTGATAGGACGTTTTATCCCCTCGTCTATTGCTATCTTCTGTATGATCATACGAAAAGACAAAAAGAAAAGACCTAGACCAATGGTCTAAGTCCTCTTAAGGAGTATAAAAAAGTTAAATGAATATTAGAAAACGTATTTATTATAACACCGTTTCATTATCTAACAACATACCTATTTATATTTATTGAATAATCCATGGTGCAGCTGCTTTTTATTCATATCTTGGGTATTTGCTCATGTTTCTTATAAAGTGCCTTAGAATTGAGATATAGCCTATTTGTCTAATACACTAGGTTTAGCATTGCTTTAAAGCTAGAATAACATCACTCTAAAATGTTGGCTAATTCTGCTATGCCTTTAAAAAAATAATTCCGTATAGTTCCCACCGATTTGCCCATAATGTCGGCTATGTCATATTCTGTCATACAATCAACATATCTATAATAAAGCGCCATTCTATATTTTAGTGTAGTCACTTTGTCTATTGTATTGCGTATATTTTCCATTTCTCTTTTACATTCTTCTTTCATTAAGATGTAATCATTCTGGTTCTTCGGTTCACTTGTACGCCCTATAACCTTGTTATATTGGATTGAATGCACATTAAGGACTTTGTTGTCTATGTACTCTATTCTATCTTTGTAAATCTTGTAATTCTTTAAGTACTCCCTTACCTCGTCTTTTGTCATTCTCTTACCTCTCTCTAATTGTCATGGTGTTCTTAGTGAATGTAATTGGTATATCAATGCCGACTTCACCACGTGTATTTTTTGCTATATACATAAAATAGTTCCCTTCTGTCTTAAAGTAGATATTCACGGCTTGTCTAGCGCTGTTTTCTAGTTCTCCAGAGTCTTTCATACGGTTTAGCTCTAGTGGCGCATTTTCTCTATTTCTTGTGTTTCCCTGTTGGTTCTGTTGTCTAGATACTTGAGATAATGCAATCATGGTTATATTGTGGGTCGTTGACATATTCCTAAGAGTTTTCGCTATTTCTGTTGTTTTCTCATATTGTGAACCTCGCCCCATTCCTGTTATTAATCCCACATGGTCAATAAATACTATTGTATGTTCCTTAGGATCTAATTTATTTATGGTGGCTTGAATTGCTTGAATGCTTTTCCCACCTGTTAATATTGTTATTCTTTTCTTGTCTCCTATTTCCTTCATGGCTTTATCAATTCTATTTTTGAGTTCCTTTTTTGTTATATACTTATATGTTTCTAGCGTTTCCATTGGTACACCACTTTGAATAGATACAAGGCGCTCGTACATGTCTTGTTCTGCCATTTCCATATTGAAATAGATACAAGGGTAATATTCAGACAGGTTACTAAGCAAGTTTAAGGCTAGCGCCGTTTTCCCTCCCCCAGTGCTAGCGTAAATAATCATGAGATCATGCTCTTTCATTTTTAGACAGGTTTCTAATTTAGGAAAGTCTAAGCCTAAACCCTTAATAGCTATATTCTCGTTGTTTAAACATTCTTTTAAATCATTTTCAGTAATATATGCTTGCTTTACTATGCCTAGTTCATTTATCTGTTTGACTTTTTCCGTATATTCGTTAATATCACACTCCCCATTCTTGAGTTTATTATAAGCTTCTTTCAATAGATCCTCTTTGTGTGCTTGTATTATAGTTCCCTCTTTTGATAAGATAGCGCCTATTTGCTCAAGTGGGTTACCTTGTATTATTTCCATTATTATATTCATGTCAATTTGTTCATCTGTTGAAAGTATTTGTAACATGTCATTATCTCTATTCTCTTTATGAATTTGTGCTATCTTTTCAAAAATGTATTTAAAATTGTACTTCTTACCTTGTATAGAGAAGTCTTTTAAATAATCTTTAGTAATAGATAACTTGTCTATGTCTTCAATGTTTTTCAATAGATACCCAATTAAACATACATGACATTCTTTCAATGTTTCTCTATCAATCATATTACCTCCTTAATAAAAATCTTCATCATGTCGATAATTCATATTTTCTAATGCTTCTTTTAAAGTCTTTTCTTTTTCTTCTGGTGTTAAATTGTTAAAGTCTGTACTTCTGTTTTTTGTGTTTTGGGTTTCCTCTATTCTTTTATCTATTCTATTATCTTTATAGTAGTTCATTTTGACCCCCTCATAAGGTTCATTTTGATACTCATAGGGGCTCATTTTGAACCTCATAGAAGATTTACCAATACTTTCATTACCCTCATGAGGTTCATTTTGACCCTCTAATAGTGGTTCATTTTGAACCTCATAGCCTTTATAAGGTTCATTTTGAACCTCATAATTAAAAGGTTTGATAGATAATAAACGTTTTCGCGTTCTTGTTTTTCTATATAAATGACCTTCTTTTACAAGTTCATCAATATAGCGTTTTACTGTTGATTCACTTTTACCCATTATTTCAGCAAGTGTTTTATTACTTTCATAATATGGTAGCCCTCCATCATTGAAACGCGCCACACGCCAATATATATAAGCATGTTCTAAAGTTAGCCCCTGTTCAGTGAAATTGTCTGGAATTTTTACAAACATGTCCTTTTGTTTTCTGGTTTCTTGCATAACAACACCTCACTAACAAAAAAGGAGCTTACGCCCCTAATTTGCCTAACTGCTTACTTTTGACGGCTTCAACAGAAGCGTTGATATTTACAAGGTTGTCCATGTCATAGCCCTCATAAGTCAATTGAAATTTTCTTACTGCTTCTTGTGAATACATATGGGCTTTACCTGTCTTGATTGCCTTCAATGCCCCTGTTTCTCTTAGATACGAAAGTGTAGTTAAACTTGTATGTAATAGTTCTGCGACCTCGTCCACTGTAAGCATTCTTAAATTATCCATATTCTAAGCTCCCTTTAATTCTTTATACAAAGCTCTTAAGGCTTCGTTTAATTCCACAAGTACGTTAGTAGCTTCTTCTTCTTTTAAATGCTTATGGATTAAACCATCAGTTTCAATAATCATGTTTACTACTTTACCTTTGGCGTCCATTCCAGATAGTGCCCCACCCTCTAACAGGTCTTTAAATGTGGTTTTCTGTTCTTCTGGTTCTTTATGCTTCTTGGCACATTCAGCACATAAATAACTAGTACTATCAAGTGATTCTAAATGTTTAATATCTTCATGATCTAATTTAATTTCCTTACCACATTCACAACAATATGTAACAAGTTCATCATCATAGATACCTAATTCAAGTTTTCCGTCTTCTAAATTCTTTCTGTGATAAATCATATTCACACCTCTTTCATTCATTGTATTTTTATTTGCTTGTTTCTATTTCTAAGAGTTCCCACTCTTTCAATGTAAAAAGCACAAGCCCACTTTTAGACATTGGGAATTTAATACTTTTGGTTAATTAATTGAAGCAAGTTTCTTTATAGCGTTCATGTATTCTTGCTTCTGGTCTTCTGGTAGTTCATCTCTTAAACGTCTATATAAAGTCATTTCGCTTAATTCTAGTGCTTTACATAAATCCCATTGAGTGAGCCCATTATCCTTTAACATATCTCTAATATCTTGATTAGGTCTAGTCTTCATCAATCTCACCTCCTCCCACAAACAATATTACTCTATCAATTCTATCATTTCAACTTATTTCATGTATTTTTTATATATGTTCATACATAGAGAATGACAATTGTGCACAAAATCCATATTTACTCACATTTATTATGTTAATACGCATGACTATATACAACAAATATTCATTGTAATATTTACAACTCATTTTCATGTGTATATAATGAAGGTGGTGAGAGATTAACAGATAAACGATATAAGAAAAAGGAGAGATAAAAAAATGAAAGGAAAACAGTTTTTGTGTGAGAACCCAATACCAGACCTTGTAAATCTTAGTAAATCATACTCAAACGTGAGCGTTAATATTGCATATGTTCCAAAACCTCAAGAATATAAGAAAATGGGGGAAATGAATTTTGAAGAACTAAGTAATTTCATTAATGAGTTGCTTGAAGCGCAAAAACCTAATAAAAGTTTTAAAGAAGCTTTAAAATTTACTATTACAAAAGGCTCGCTATTATATAGCATAATGCAACAGCAAAACATTAATACAATTGAATTAGGTAAGGCTATTGGGGTTTCTGGTGTTTCTGTTAGTAGGTGGGTAAATAATTCAGCAAACATTACAAAAGAAAACTTAAAAAAACTTGCTGATTATTTTGGCACAACACCAGATTATCTAAGTGGAAAAGATAGCCGACCAACTCCAGAAGAAGAAGCCGACCAAAAAACGTGTATATTATTCACAAAACAGCAACTGAAAAACTTTGGAATAAGCAATTTAGACAAGGAAATTTTAAAAGAATGTGGCTATTATCTTATAGATCCATATATCAATGATGAATATTACACTGAAAAAGTAGAACTTGCGACAATAACAGAAAATCAAACAATCAATGAAAATGAATGGATTACATGGGTGTATACAATAGGTTATTTTAATAAATTCCCTTCACAAATAGCATTGGTAAAAACAAGCTACCTTGAAGAAATGGGCGTTGACTATTTAGACCATGAAATCCCTATTGACTATTCAGAAGAAACAAAAAACATAGCCCAATACGTGGACTATGATAAATTAAAACTTCTATTAGGAGATAGAAAAAGACAACTAGCATTTAATTTTGATATGAGCTTAGAAAGCATTAAATAAAAAAATGCTTCTTTCCGACCGACCAAAGACAGAAAGAAGCGATTAACCAAAAGCACTAAAGCCCAATGTTTAAAAGTGCCCTCGTGCACTCCTATTATACGTTTTGGGCTTGTAAAAATCAACGTTTAAGGAGGATAAAAGCATTATGAGTATTAGAGAACGAAAAGGGAAAAAAGGCGTTTCATATCAAGTCTATTTTCCTTATAAGAATGAACTAGGTATAACGTGCACCTATAGAAAAGGAGGATTTAAGACCAAAAGAGAAGCAAAGACACATGAAACACTAGTAAAAGCCCAAATAGAAAAAGACGGTTTTTTAAAAGAAGAATGTAATTTAACTCTTGATCAAGTGTTTAATGATTACTTTGAGACCTTTAAAAAGAAAAAAGTATCTAAAGCAACAATACAGCAATATGATAGCATTTATAAAAATCATATTAAACAGGCGTTAGGGTTCTATCAAATATCAAAAATCAAGTACCCAACTTTACAAAAGTATTTCAATGAGTGTTCTTCTATGTCTCAAGGTCTTCAATTCAATATCAAAAAGATTCTAAGCAATGTATTCAAGTATGCTTGTAAATGTTGCTACATTGAAAATAACCCTGTCTCTCTGGTAGATCTAACAGGAATTGAACCAATGGAAAAGAAAAAGACTATTACATATCAAGAATTAGAAACAATAGTTCAAGCGCTCAAGTCTAGGCGTTGTCATGATTCATTTAAAAATGATTCTGTAATCATTTCTTTGTATATAGGCTATTATACAGGTTTTAGACTAAGTGAAGTTTTAGCACTTGAAAAGAGTGACTTTGATTTTACTAACAATGAAATTCATATGAATAAGCAACTAGATTATATCAAGGCGCAAACAAAAACATTAAAAACCACCACTAAATTAAAAACCAACTCTAGTAATGCAGTAGTTCCACTTGCTGAACCACTAAAAGAAATATTGGTGGAATGGTTCAAGGTAAATCCTTATGATCATGTTATTTGTGATGTGGAGGGTAATTATATTTTGCCTTGTTCATGTCAAAACACTTTAATTAGATGTTGCAACAAATTAAACATATACTTTCATTTTCATATGCTAAGACATACATTTATTAGTAACTTAGCCAATGAAGGAATAAGCCCACAAGTAACAAAAGAACTAGCAAGACATTCAAACGTTAATACTACAATGGACGTTTACACTCATGTAAATGAAGACAGTCAAAAACAGGCTATCAATGCCGTTTTTGGTTCAAAAAGTGTCAAAAAAGTGTCAAATGCTTCATTGCTAGCAAACTAGAAAACATTTTATATTGAGAATTGCTTTATTTTTTCAATTATATAGATTATTTGTAATTTTCAAGATGAGAAAATTTATTAAATATTGAATAATTCAACTCTTTTTAAAAAAAGAACAGGCTTACATAGCCTGTTCTGTTAAGAATTTATAAGTTGTAGAAAGAACTTCATGAATATGATCCGCATTATCATAATTATGAGATGCACCAACAATCGGATGGAAGATCATCTGATCACCAAATAGATTTGTATATTTCTCACTGATTGCATAAGGTACTGTTTTATCTTCAGTTCCATGAATGACTAATAAATCATTCTTATATGTATCTAAGTTCTTATAGAAATCTCTTTGAAGCATATCCTTTACAAAAGCATCGCTGATTTCAAATCCATTATGATCATAAACAGGTGCTTCTTCCACTGAACCTGTAAGATAATCTAAAGCATCTGGCAAACAGAAGGCAGGAGCCCATAGGACTAGCTTCTTAATATCTTCAGGATAAATTTTCGCAAGTTCACTCGCAATCGCACCACCCATAGAATGTCCTAAGACATAGATATCAGTGACTTGAGGCATCTTCTTTAATTCTTCTAATAGAATACGTGCACATGATAATTCATCATCAAATGTCATTTCTTTAAAAGTAAGATCCGATTCACCACTGCCTAGAAAATCCATTCTTAAAGTACCAACACCCTGTGCTTCTAATAAACGTGATAAAGAAACATAGGAGAACTTAGTTCCTGTACATTGTCCTGTAAAACCATGGAATATTAATAATACAGGGAATTCTTTTCTATGAGGCACATGAAAGAATCCTCTCATAACACCCTTAGGTGTCGCAATTTCACAATACTGCTGCATAATTAATCCTCCTCTACAAGTGAAACCATTCTCTTCACTTTCTCTTTATCTACATAATCATAATTAATACCATTATAGCTAAATGATACATGATCATTAGCTGTAGTAGGATCTGCTCTCCAATTCTTACATGAAGAATGAACCTGATGAATACCTGTATAGTGAATAATGTCTACGACATTTGTTTCATTAATTCCAGAACCTGCCAATATTTCTATTTGATTGCCATACTTCTCCTGCAGTTCCTTAATAAGCTGAACTCCTTCACTCACAGTAGACTTCATGCCACTTGTAAGTACTCTATCCACACCTAATTCAATTAATCTATGAATCGTTGCATCTGGATCATCACATACATCAAAAGCTCTATGAAATACTGCGGTCTTCCCATAACTATGAATAATAGAGACCATTTCACTTGTACGTGCACTATTGATTTTACCATCAGAGTCTAAGAACCCAAACGCAATACCATCAGCCCCGTGTTCTAATAGTTCTTCTGCTTCAATAATCATCTGTTCAGATTGTAATTCATTATATACAAATCCTGCACCTCTAGGTCTCACCATACATATAACTTCTAAATCTGTATTATTCTTCACAAGTTCTAGTGATGCAATTGTAGGTGTTAATCCACCTAAAGCCAATGCACTATTTAATTCAATTCTTTTCGCACCACCATGATATGCATTCATTGCATCCTCATAGCTGCCACAGCATACTTCTAACTTATTCACTTACTTCTACCTCTACTTCATACTTGTCTTGATCTACAGTCATATAAATAAGATCTTTAATGTTTTTCTTCACTTTTGTTTTAGTCTTTTCTATGAACTTATTCTTAATTGCTTCTTTTTCTACTTTCTCCTTCTGTTCCTTTGCGAAAGTCTTGTAGTCTGTAATAGAAATCTGATTAAAGATATTCTTTGTTTCATCATAAACCTTAATAGAATTCTCATCGATTTCATTAGATAAGATCTTTACTGCAGATGTTTTCACAATAATCTTATTATCTGTTTTTTCTATCTGTACATCTGAAAGATCCACACCTGCTTTTAGCTTACCTTCATAAGTGATTAAGAAAGACTTCTGTGTTAAAGGAACAGTCCAGCCATTAAACTTTAATGAATTAGAAAACTTCCCTACTTTTGTATAATCATATTCAGAAACAGCTAATTCATTAATATCTCTTATTTTCTGTGTTAAAGCTGTTGAGGTAATTTCTTCTTTAGCTGGTGTACTATGTCCTCCAAAGTACATACCACCCATAAATACAACAATAACTAACACAATAATGACTATAATTGATCTTAAACTAAATTTGTTTTTCATTTTCATCACCCACCAAATTATAGCAGATAAGAAAAAATATATACAGTTTGTTTTATGGTCTAGATGATTTGACAATGAATACAATAAATGATAGTTTTTAAGTAGGTGATGAAAATGAATTACGATAATATACATATTTCTAGATGGGAAGAGATACCAGATTTTCCACTCTATATAGATCAGGTTGTATCTATTATAGAAAAGAGTTTGTCTTTCTTAAAAAATGACAATGACGCTATTATCACAAAAACAATGATTAATAACTATGTTAAACATAAACTTGTGAAAGCACCTATAAAGAAGAAGTATGAAAGAGAACAGATTGCTTATTTCACATTAATCTGTTTATTAAAATCTGTCTTTTCATTAGATGAGATTTCTAAACTTATTCAATTACAGCAGAGTCAGAAAGAATTATCTGAATTCTATAATATGTATTGTGATGTATTTGAGCGTGTTATTAAGACAAATCATTTAGACTCAGAACTACCAGACATATATAATAAATGTATCTTAAGTTCTGTCTATAAGATCAAGGTATCTGATAATCTTCTTGGTGAAGAAACAATGGAAGAAGCACTAAAAAAGGATTGAGTTTATTCAATCCCAATGGCATCAACTTAAGGATTTTAACATCCATAAAGTTGATGCTTTTTTTAGTTTCATAGAAAAATGTGGAGATTAATTTGAGTTAGAATTTCAACTCCCAAAAAAAGCGCATAGATCCCCATAAAAAATCAGCCCATTTTTAAAAATTGTGTGTTAGAATATATATGTATATTCTTAACTACGGGGCTACGGTCATGAGAGCAGACTGGTATCGTCTGTATTTCGGATTGTTCCTTCCATCAAGTCTAAAGCGATATGATGGCGGACTTTTCATGATTCTACCCCAGCGTTGGAAGTGCCTGTTTGGACGGACGGGCACTTTTATTTTGTTCAGGTGCTTCGTGATATTATCTATCTTCTCTTTGATTCTTTCCTTCAATCCGAACATGAAGCAGTATAGAAAATTCGTATCATGAATAATGGAGTGAAGCTGCGTTATGTTCGTTACATATTCTTTAGTATCTGGTACATGTCTATTCTTTAATACCTGATTCATTTCCTTTCTTATAACACCAGCTATATTATGAAACAGAACCTTGGC
>OIZT01000922.1_pt1 | contig 15290 bp, 15 predicted proteins | sample 1588611 | NCBI WGS metagenome assembly OIZT01 (sample SAMN03283278) | human gut metagenome | biome: human-associated habitat; material: feces | host: Homo sapiens | place: Peru | collected 2012
AGATAACAGATAAAAAAAACAATGATCAAGGACATCTGTCAGTGGATATTATACAAGCGAATGGGATGGAAGAAGGAAGTAACCATCGACTTTCCCAAGAAGTACATCATCTGTCTTGCACCACACACCAGCAACTGGGACTTCCTGATAGGACAGCTCTACTCCAGAGCTGAGAACATCAAGAGCAACTTCCTGATGAAGAAGGAATGGTTCTTCTGGCCGCTGGGACCTATCTTCAGAAAGATGGGTGGCGTACCGGTGTGGAGAAGCAAGCATACCAGCATGACCGACAACCTGGCCGAAGAGGCTAAGAAGCGCGAGAGTTTCGGTCTCTGCATCACACCGGAAGGTACCCGCTCGCTCAACCCGGAATGGAAGAAGGGATTCTATTTCATCGCCCTCAAGGCAGGCATCCCTATCCTACTCTACGGCGTGGATTACGAGAAGAAGGTGATACAGTGTACCAAGATGATCATCCCTTCGGGTGATGTGGAGAAGGACATGCGCGAAATCAAGCTGTACTTCAAGGATTTCAAGGGAAAGAAACCTGAGAAGTTCTCCATTGGAAATATCGACTGACAAGCAAAAGAAAGGAGTGTCGCCCCCAGGCTGAAAGGCAGGGGTGCGACACTCATCATAGAAGAAAGTGAAGAAAATGAGTATTCTCCCTCTTCTATTATTTTCTTCTCTAAAAGACTCTTAACTACCACTTCCTTCATAACATTCCCATCACATACTTTTCTATATTCATTTTCTGATAATAATGTAAGTAATAGTCCTGATTCTAAATAAGAAAATAAACTAGTAAAAAACTCTTTAAAAGAAAATATAACTTCTTCTTCTCTAATTCCATTTTTTAATAAATACTCCAAGAAAAGTTGATTATAATAACAAGACAAAGTCTCTACAAAAATACTATTTACTGAATAATCAATTATCCCACTATTAGAAAAAGTACTAGTAACATCCAAATAATCATGAACATGTCCCATCTCATGAATCAAAGATGCCAAAGTTACTACTGACCTTGGTTTTTTGTATAAAAATACATTACCAAACTTCTCATCAGTATTAAATATTGTAAAAGCAGGAACTCCCATCGCAGCAATTGAATCAAATCTATATAAATGTCCATCTTCAAGTAATTCTTCTAAAATATCTCTTCCCTCAGGAAAAGAATCCTTAAAAAATGCTTCTAATATCTCACTACGTTCTCCATCTCTAATTCTAGGAAAATGTTTTCTTCTAAAATATCTACTAAGAGCAATCTCTACCATTGCTTCACTAGCTTCATCAAAACTCTTTCCTAAAATTTCTCTGTGATATAACTTATTACTTAAGAAATTTTCCTTAGCTTTAAGACAACTCTCATCATAACACTTTATTCCAAACTCTTCTATCTCATTTGATAAAAATATATTACTTCTTCTTCTCAAACCATATACATAGTTAAGTGCTCCAAAAGTCATATACTTACTATAAAAGTCATCTTTATCAGGACTATGTTTTAACCCCTCTTCTAACTCAATAAGTTGTCTTTTAATATCACTATAATCTGCATTCAACCTCATAAATATTTCCCCTTAAACAAAAGAAGCCATCTATATAGCTTCTTTAACTTTATCTAATCCCTTTTCTAAATCCTTCTTAAAGAACTTATAAGTAGTTCTAATTAGTAAATAACATGGTAAAGCTACAACTATACCAACCATTCCTGCTAGTGTACCACCAACTGATACCATCATAATTGTAATAAGTGGATTTATATCATTTGTTCTACCATAAACTCTAGGTGATGTAAAATATCCATCTATTTGTGGGAATATTAAACAAATAACTATCGTTGCTATAACCAAAGGTGTAGATACAACACTTGCCATTATTATAGCAATAATATTTGTAATAAGTCCACCAAAATAAGGTATAACTGTCGTTAAACAAGCAAGAAGTCCAAGTATTAACCAGTTTGGATGCCCTATAATAAAGAATAAAAAGCTATATTCAACTAATTGAATTAACATAAATATTCCAAGTCCTTTTAAATAATTACTAATTTCAACATCCAAACATTTAAAGTACTTATATGCTTTTTTATCAAGTGATAAAAGCATTTCTCTAAACCAATGTCTTATCTTATCCATATCAGCTAAGAAATAAATAAACCCTACAAATCCTACAATAAACTTACCAGCAAAGCCAATTGACTTAGAAACTACATCTATTGTTGTCGAAGAAATAATTCCTCCAACATCTTTCAAAGCATCATTTAAATAATCAGTGACTTTAATTTCAAAACTTCCTAAATTAAGATTAAACTTCGTACCAACATTTTCAATTACTTCTTTAAGCATCTTAATAAGTAAAGATAACTGATCATAAAATAATGGTAATACTATTGCAATCAATCCTCCAACTAATAAGACAAGTCCAAGTACTGTAACTAAAATTGCTAAGTTTTTACTAAGGCCTTTCTTTTCTAAAAGTCTAATAAAAGGTGTAATAGCATATGCAAATACAAAAGCTATTATAAATGGTGCCATAACAGAAATTATCTTTAATAATACTCCCCACCAAACACCAATATTAGTAACCGCAATATATAAAAGTCCTAGTAAAAATGTTAAATTTATAATTTTATAATTCAACTTATTAGGAAACAAGAAAATCACCTCTCTAGCCAAATAGTAGTGGGACCGATATTATTAATTTCAACATCCATATCAGCACCAAATTCACCAGTTTCAACCTCTATGTACTTTTCAAGTTCTCTATTAAACATCTCATAAAATTTAATTGCCTCATCATTTTTCATAGCAGCCATATAACTTGGTCTATTACCCTTTTCACAACTAGCATACAATGTAAATTGTGAAACTGAAAGTATCTTGCCCCCATAATCTAAAATACTCTTATTCATAACATCATTTTCATCTGGAAAGATTCTAAGATTAACAATCTTCTTAGCCATATATTCTATTTTTTCTAAAGTATCTCCCTCAGTAAAACCAACAAACACAACTAATCCTTGATCAATTTTACCAACTGTCTTACCAGAAACATCTACTTTAGCTTTTCCAGTTCTTTGTAGTAAAGCTCTCATCGCATCACCCTTTCAATTCTCTCAACATAACTACTCTTAGTAAGAGTCATAATAACTTTATTTAATTGTTCAAGACCTGTAACATAACATCCAACTTCATACATTGCATTATCTCCTCTGTTAATTGTTTTAATTTCATCAACACTAACATTAAGCATAGATATTGCTTGCATTAAGTCTAACATATGATTACTACTATCATTAGTATAAACAAGTAATGAAGTTAAATATCTCTTATTATTATTATTACCCCAACATACTTCTAAAGTTCTATCCTCTAACATCTCTAAGTTATGACAATTAATTCTATGCACTGATATTCCATTACCCTTAGTAATATAACCAATTATTTCATCACCATATACTGGATTACAACAATTAGCTAAATTAACTTTTACCTTATCAATACCAGTAACAATAATATCTGCATCAGTATTAGTAGGTGTAACTTTAATATTTTTAGGTGCTAAAGTCTCATGAGTCTTATCAATTATATTAATAACTGAATTAACTGGTGATCTACCATTACCTACCATTAAGTATATTTCATCTAAGTCATCTGCATTAATCTCATCACAAATAGTCTTAATATTTTCATCTGTAAAGAAATCAGCAAAAGCAATCTTTCTCTTACGAAGTTCCTTTTCAATAGCATCTTTTCCTCGTTCAACATAAACTTCTCTCTCACTCTTCGTAAAGAAACTCTTTATCTTATTTCTAGCCTGAGTAGTCTTAACCATGTTAATCCACTCTTTAGAAGGCGTTGAACTCTTATTAGTATTAATCTTAACTATATCATTATTTTTAAGCTCATAATTTAAAGGAACGATATTATTATTAACAATTGCTCCTACTGTAGTTTCTCCAACTCTTGTATGAATTCTATATGCAAAATCCAAAGGAGTTGAGCCAACAGGTAGTTCAATAACATCACCCTTAGGAGTAAAACAATAAATATTATTATTTAAAATATCATCTTTAACACTATTAACAAAATCTTCACTACTCATCTTATCTCTAGATAAATCAATAATTGATTTAAAGAACTGAAGTTTTTGTTCCGTCTGATTCATAACATCTACTCTTACTGGACCAGATCCTTCTTTATAAGCCCAGTGTGAAGCAATACCATTTTCTGCAACTTCATCCATATCATAAGTTCTAATCTGAATTTCAAATAAATATCCATCTATTCCAAATACTGTTGTATGTAATGATTGATACATATTTGGTTTAGGCATTGCTATATAATCTTTAAAACGTTTAGGTAAAGGTCTAAACTTAGAATGAATAATACCAAGAGCTAAATAACATTCTTGCTCAGTATGAACTAAAATTCTAAGTGCTAATAAATCATATATATCACTAAACTTCTTACCCTTATCTAATTTATTATAGATACTATATATACTCTTAGCTCTACCTTTAATCTCATGATTAATATGATGTTCATCTAAAAGTTCTGAAACTGACTTTTGCATATCAAAAACAGTCTTATCACGTTCTAGTTTTGTTTTATTAAGTTTTTCTGCTATATCATAAAAAACATCTGGTTTTAAATAACGTAGCGATAAATCCTCTAATTCACTCTTAATTTTATGAATACCTAAATGATGTGCAATAGGAGCAAAAATATCTAATGTTTCATGTGCTTTAGCCTTTTGTCTATCTTCTGGAAGTGCCCATAAAGTTCTCATGTTATGAAGACAATCTGCTAATTTTACGATGATTACTCTAACATCCTCACTCATACCTACAATAATTTTTTTATAGTAATCAATCAAATATTCATTTTCTGTTGAAAAATTAATTCTACTAAGTCTAGTAACACCAGTAACTAAACGTGTAATATTAATTCCAAATTTATCTTCCATCTCTTCAACTGTACAATCACAATCTTCTAATACATCGTGTAGTAAAGCAGCTGAAATAGTTTCATAATCTGCATAAATTTTACTTAAGATTAGAGCCACATTCAAAGGATGAATAATATATGGCTCTCCAGACTTCCTAAGTTGACCTGCATGTTTACCACTTGCAAAGTCATAAGCTTTTTTTATAACTGAAATCTGTTCCTCATCTTCAATATATGTACTAACAGATTCTAGTACATCATCAAATGTAATTTTATCATGTTTTGTTGACGTAGGAACCAACTCCTCTCTAACAATTAATTCCCTTTATTTTCTTTTCCTCAAATTCATCAGTATAAACTCTTTTTACTTTTTTAGGTTTACCTAAATTTTTCTTTTCTAATACTAAGAATAATGCTGTTGCTATAAAAATAGTTGAATAAGTACCAGCAATTAATCCAATTAACATTGCTAAATTAAATGAAAGTATCTCACTAGAACCTAAAATTATTAATGTAATAACAGGTATCAAAGTAGTAATAGTAGTATTTATAGTACGACCGAATGTTTCTCTAATACTAATATTACATAAATCATAAAACTCATCATAACTTAACTTTGATTCATCTTCATTCTTTAATTTCTCTCTTATACGGTCAAATGTAACTATTGTATCATTGATTGAATAACCAATAATTGCTAAAAGTGCTGCAATAAACATAGATGATACTTCGATATTAAATATACCAAATAGAGCTATCATAATTAATACATCATGTAATAATGCAACAACTCCTGATACAGCATAACTAAACTTAAATCTGAATGATACATAAAGAATAATACCAACAAGTGCTAATAGCACTGAAAGAATTGCATTCTTAATTAATTCTCTTTGTACAACATTAGAAACAACTCCAATATTAACTTTAGCATCATACTTATCTTCAAAATATGTATTAACTTCTTTTACTTTATCTCCATCAAGTGCTGAATCAATTCTAATTACAGTCTCTTCATCCCCAATAGTAATATCTGAACTCTTTAATTTTAATTCACTTAAATCACCATTTATTTGTTTCTTAGTTAAATTCTTATCTGTTGCTATTGTAATATCCGATCCTGCTCTATAATCAATTCCTAAATTTAATCCACAAAATCCAATAGTAACTGCCCCAACTAAAATAATGATTGCTGATACCCCAGCAAATAATTTTCTATTTTTTAAGAAATCAACTTTTGCAAATGGTACTTTCTTTACTTTTTCATTTTTACTTACGTTAGGTATATCTTCCTTCTTTACTCCAATAAATAATTTTGTCTTATCATTAAAGTAATCAGTCTTAACAAATAAATTTAATAAAATTCTAGTTAAGAATACCATTGTAAACATTGTAACAATAACTGTAATAATTAACATTGTAGCAAATCCCTTAATACTAGATTCACCAAATATAAACATAATAATCGCAACTATCAAAGTAGTTAAATTAGAATCAAGTATAGCACTAAAACTACACTTAACACCCTCTTTAAATGCTAAAGGTAGACTCTTACCTTTATATAATTCTTCTTTAATACGTGCAAATGTAATAACATTAGAATCAACTGACATACCAATTCCAAGTACTAAAGCAGCAATACCAGGAAGTGTTAAAACACCACCTACAAGCCAGAATACTAAGAATACTAAGAATGTATATAGTAACATTGATATAGTTGAAACAAATCCAGCAAAATGATAAATAACAACCAATAAAACACCAATTAATACTACACCTATAACACCAGCAATTAATGTTTTTTGTAAAGTATCATCACCAAATGAAGCTCCTACTGTCTTAGAAGATATTTCAGTTAATTTACTAGGTAAAGACCCAGAATTAATTAAATCAACTAAATTATTAACTTCATCTTCAGTAAAGTTTCCTTGAATAATTACATCACTAGCAAATCCTTGTGATACAGTTGCTGCACTTAAACAATTAGATCCAGAAGTACCACATAGACTACCCTCTTTAGCAAAACTATCAGTCATACCATTATAGTCTAGCCAAATAACAATCATATTCTTCTCATAATCTTTTACTTTATTAGTAACTTCATAAAATTTATCTTTATCCTTAACTGTTAATAAAACAGCTGGATTACCAGAAGAGTCTTGACTAACTTTAGCTCCTCCTGCTTTTAAAACTTCACTAGTCATCAATAAATTATCATCAGTATCTCTAAAAGACAATGTCGCAACAGTTGATAATTGTGTACGTGCTTGTTCAGGATCAGTAACTCCAGCAAGTTTAACTCTGATCTTATCATTACCCTCTAATATTATTTCAGGTTCACTAACACCTAAACTATCAATTCTCTTACTTAAAGTTTTATAAGTAGCTGTTAACTTACTACTATTCATCTTAGACCCATCAATAGAATCAACTTTATATAATATTTCAAATCCACCTTGTAAATCTAATCCAAATTTTAAATTCTTAAAAAGAGGAATAAATAACAAACAAATTACTACTGCTAATAAACTCATTAAAATAGCTGTAATAATAACATTCTTTTTACCATTTTTACTTTTCATGTAACCTCACCTCATAAAATTTCTAAATTCTTATCAAAATATTGTGTCCTATCACCATTTAATTTTTCTTTTAAATACCCATCTATCTTCTCATTATTAGCTCTTAAAATATCATTAACTATATCAGAAAGCATTAAATCATGAGCCTTACACCATTTAGTTTCAATTAAATAATTCCATACGTCATTCTCTTTTATATGAGAATAACCTAGTCTTTTAAGTTCCATGGCTTTAGCTCTAAGTGCTGGCTTAACTCTCTGATAAAGTTCTTCTTTACTAGAAAATTCAAAATCCATAAAAAGACACCACATCCTTCATTGACAACATTATTATAACTAAAATGTCAAAAAAGATAAAGTAAAATCAAATAATTTACATAATAAAAACTAGAATATCCAACTCTAGTTATCATTATCATCTTTTTTTATCGCCCTAGGAAAACTATTATAATATACTTCTTTTAATCTTTCTGTCGTAACATGCGTATAAATCTGTGTTGCACTAATACTCTCATGTCCAAGTAATTTCTGTACTGTTAACAAGTCACACCCCTCGTTTAATAAATGTGTCGCAAAACTATGTCTAAGAACGTGTGGAGATATAGATTTATTTAAACTAGTCTTCTTTATTACTTGATCAAGTACATATCTAATACCTCTTTCTGTAATAACTTCTCCATTATTATTTAAAAATAAGTAATCACTAACATTCTTATTAAGTTTAAGATATCCATCACTTAAGTATAGTTTTAAAGCATCATGACAATAATCTCCATAAGTAACTCTTCTTTCTTTATTTCCTTTTCCAACTACTAAAATAACTCTACTACCTAAATCAATATCACCAACCTTTACTGATACAAGTTCCCCAACTCTTAAACCAGTAGCATATAACATTTCAAGTATTAAACGATCCCTTTGTCCTAGAGCCGTTCTTAAATCTGGTACTTTAAATAATTCTTCTAACTCATTATATTCAAAATATCTAGGTAATTTTTTCTCTTTTTTTAATCCCGTAACTAAAGAAAAAGCATTATTATCTGTAATCTTCTCTGTTGCTAAAAACCTATAAAATCCTCTTAAAGCACTAAGTTTCCTATCTATCGAAGAATTATTCTCATTCTTTTCTTCTTTTAAATACATAAGATAAAATCTTAAATCACTATACTCGATCTTTTTAAAGTTAATACCCTCACTCGCTAAATAATCTAAATACTGTATAATATCACTACAATAATTTTCTATAGTATATTCTGAATAATTCTTCTGATACTGTAAATAATCACAATACTCTTGTAATTCCTTTATCATTACTTATGTCACCTACCATCATACCCCGAACTCTTTCTCGTTTCATAACTTTTAAAATATCCAACTTTTTGTAAATCAGTAAAATTCTCACGTCTAAATAAATCATCTGCACTAATAGAATTAAAAACTTGTTCCCAATCTATCTCCCCTAAAAAATCTCTAGTATTATAAATTTCCTCTATTATTGGACTCTTAATTGGACTACTTTTTAATTCTCTATCAGCTATATCAGACCCTAATATTTGAACAAGTTCCATCTCTCTTAAAACTCTTCTTTTATCTTCCCAAACTATAAGTTTTCTTAAATCTCTATATCTTAAACATCCATTAACTATCATATTAAAACTCTCATCTTCTCGTAAACTAGAATACTCAAGTAATCCATTATAAAGACTAGGAGCAAGCCCAAGTTCAAGTAATTCATCTCTCATATCATTATCTCTTAAATATCTTGTAATACCTCTTGCAAAAGAAATTATTTCATCTGTCCTTTCTAGCCAAATATCACTATCTAAAAATCCTCTAAGTCGCATTTTTTGAACTTCCCTGGCACATTTTCTAAGTAAAGGATTATTATAAACAACATAGTCTTCTTTTAAACCTTTATATTTATGTGTCAATACAATATGCGAATCCAAATCATTTTCAAAATCTCCAGTAGAAATAAGCCATAATCTAAATTCATCTTCATCTCTAAAAAGTGTTGTTAAAGAATCAACATCTTCTATATTAAACTCATCTCTTCCATCAATTGTAATTGCTCTAGCACTCTCTCTAACTTCCCCTCCAAACATATCAAGTTGTGCCGGTATCAAAGAAGAAGACAAATCTATATTTTCAAATTCTCCAAACCATAAACGATATCCCATATACCTTACCCTCCTAGTAACATAGTAATCCTACAATTAAAGTATAACAGAAAAAATAATAAAACAAAAAAATATTTAGCAAAAAACTAAATATTTTTATTTTTCATAACTACATTCACTACATTTAATAGTTCCATTTTTAGAAACTAATAATTTACCACATTCTGGACAAATTTCTCCAGTAGGCTTATCCCAACAAGCAGTCTTACATTTTGGATAATTACTACATCCATAGAAAATCTTACCCTTACGAGTCTTTTTCTCTACAATCTTTCCATCCTTACAGAATGGACAATCAATAACTTCAACTACTTCTTTTTCTTCTTTTTTTACATATTTACATTCTGGATAATTACTACAAGCAACAAATTCTCCATAACGTCCCTTTCTCTTAACTAAAGGACTACCACATTCTGGGCAAACTTCTCCAGTCTCTTCTGGAGCCTTTTTTTCCATATCAGAAAAAGCATCTTTTACTCTAGGCTCAAATAACTCATAAAATTTCTTTAAAACATCATTCCAAACTAAACTACCTTCCGCAATATCATCAAGTTCTTCTTCCATATCTCTTGTATATTCAACATTAATTAAATCACTAAAGAACTCTTGTAACTTATCAGTAGTCTCAATTCCAATAGTCGTTGGTTTAAACTTTTTATCTTCCATTTCTACATAATTACGTTCTTTAATAGTATCAATTGTCTTAGCATAAGTAGAAGGTCTACCAATTCCTAAATCTTCCATTTCTTTAATTAATTTAGCTTCTGTATATCTAGCTGGAGGCTTAGTAAAATGTTGCTCTGATAAAACATCAGTTGTAATACATTTCTCATCTTTACCAAGTTCAGGTAAAATCTTATCTTCACTAGATTCATAATCTTGATAAACTTTTAAGTATCCATCAAAAATCATTATTTGACCAGTAGTCTTAAATTTATAATCATTATTATCAAAAACTATTGTAGTCTGATTAACTTTAGCATCACTCATTAAAGAAGCCAAAGTTCTCTTATATATTAAACTATATAACTTAAACTCATCATTACTCAAAAACTGTTTAACTTTTAAAGGATCTCTTAAAATACTTGTTGGTCTAATAGCTTCATGTGCATCTTGTACATTTTCTGTCTTAGTAGATTTCTTTACATATCCAACATAGTTCTTTCCATAGTTTTCTTCAATATATTTCATAGTTGGTCCAACAAACTCATCAGATAAACGAATAGAGTCCGTTCTCATGTATGAAATAAGACCCACTGTCTCACTGCCCAAATCAATTCCCTCATATAACTTCTGAGCTATACTCATAGTTTTCTTAGCTGGAAAACCTAACTTAGTAGAAGCCTCTTGTTGTAATGTAGAAGTAATAAAAGGAGTCTTACTCTTCTTAGCCTTTTCTTTCTTATCAATATCAATAACAGTATAAGTATCACCAATTTCACTAAGTACTTTATCTGCATCTTCCTTAGTTTTTAACTCAATATCATCATCTTTATACTTAAAAAGACTAGCCTCATAATCTTTAAATTTAGCCGTAATTGTCCAATACTCTTCCGGTACAAATGCTTCTATTTCTCTTTCTCTATCTACAATTAATTTTAAAGCAACACTTTGTACTCTACCAGCACTCTTAGCTCCAATTTTACTTTGTAGCAACTTAGAAAGTCTAAATCCAATAATACGATCAAGTATTCTTCTAGTTTCTTGACTCTTTACTAAATCAGTATTAATAACAGTCGGATGATTAATTGCATCAACTACTTTATCATGTGTAATCTCATTAAATAATACTCTCTTATAATTCTTATCTTTAATACCTAAAGCATCTTTTAAATGCCAAGCAATAGCTTCTCCTTCACGATCAGGATCGCTTGCTAGATATACCATATCAGAATCTTTTACATCTTTCTTTAACTCTTTAATAACACTACCTTTTCCCTTAATAGGAACGTAACTAGGTTTAAAACCATTATCTATATCAACACCTAAACCATATTTCCCAGTAGTTGCTAAATCACGAATATGACCCTTAGATGATACTACTTTATAATCTTTTCCTAAGTACTTTTCAATTGTCTTACTTTTACTAGGACTTTCCACTATAACTAAATTTTTAGGCATAAAATCCCTCCCTTATTAACTTATAACGATTAAACAACTATTTGTCAATCTCTTCTATAATTATTATACGAATAATTTTAAAGATATTCTAAAAAAATTATAAATTATGTTCTTTTACGTAATCCGCAACTGGTCCATAACTTCTTCTATGTTCATCTATTATCCCATACTTATCAATTGCTTCCAAGTGCTTCTTTGTCGGATAACCCTTATTATGTTTAAAGTCATACATTGGATACTTTAAGTCAAGTTCATATAACATTCTATCTCTTGTAACTTTCGCAATAACTGAAGCCGCACTAATTGTAATACTTTTTAAGTCTCCTTTAATAATAGAAGTTGTTGGAATATCTAACTCTAATGGCATAGCATCTATCAATATATGTTCTATACCTATTTGCTTATTACACTCATCAATTGCCTTCTTCATAGCAAGTTTAGTAGCCTCATATATATTAACTTCATCTATTTTTTTCTCATCAATTATTCCAATACCAACACCAAGTGCTTGTCTTTTTATCTCTTCAAAAAAGAAATCTCGTTTTTTTTCAGATAATTTTTTAGAATCAGTTAACCCATCTAAATTAAATTCCTCAGGTAATACAACACAAGCTGCTACTACAGGTCCAACTAAAGGCCCTCTTCCAACTTCATCAACCCCTGCTATATATTTAATTCCCTTTTCTCTTAATTCTCTTTCATACATATAATTATCATTCATATACTTCACCAAAAAATATTTTAACACACTAATATTTTATTAAGAAAGAAAAAAAGTAGTTTATTCTACTTCTTTACATCTAACCTATCAAAAGTAATATTACCAAAATAGCCATTTTTTAAATCTCTAATAATAATATTAGATACCTTATCATAGTCAGCAACTCCACCTCTAGATAAAGCCCCACGTCTTTTCGCAATAGTATCATATACTTCTATTAAATCTTCATCCAACTCTACTACTCCATATCTTTCTTCTAATCTTTCTGGATATAATTCATAAAGTTTTCTTAATATAAAAACCGCAATTGCATCTGGATTTAATATTTCTTCTTTTATTGAAGATAAACACGCAAGTATATGTGCTGCCTCTTGATCTTCCATCTTAGGCCATAAGATACCCGGAGAATCCAAAAGCTCTACATCTTTATTAATTCTAATCCAGCTAAGACTCTTCGTAAATCCTGGAGTATCTCCAACACCAGCTGACTTCTTACCAACTAATCTATTTATTAAAGTACTCTTACCAGCGTTAGGAACACCTACTATCAAGGCTCTAGCTGCTCTAGGTTTCATCCCCTTACTTTCACGTTTTTTATTCTCTATATCCATTATTTCTTTAGTATAATCAAGAATCTTCTTAACATTTAATCCACTCATCAAGTCAACTGCTACAACTTTATAACCTAATTCTTCATAATATTTAATAATCTTATCAGTCTCAGTCTTATCACATAAATCATATTTAGTCATAACTAATATTCTAGGCTTATCTTTAATTAACTCATCTATATCAACTATCTTAGATGATAAAGGCATTCTAGCATCAACAACCTCATAAACAACATCTATTAAATTAAGTTTTTCTAAAATCTCTCGTTTAGTCTTAGCCATATGACCTGGATACCAATTTATATTAGTTTTAATTTCATTCATCCCTATCAACTCCTTTATTTATTATTAAAGATAAATATACCATCATTTAATTTATTATCATCATTTGTATATTCATCTATTACTTTCTTCCAAAAATTATATGCTGAATTACTTCCATATGAAGGTGATACTTCCCAATTTCCTTTATACATATCAAAGCATTCAAAAGCAACTTTTTTACCTATTTTGTTTCTTCTATACTTAGGAATTATCATAAATTCTGCAATACTATGCCCTTCATTACATTTTTGCATATAAGTATTTATCATAACAAAACCTAATAATTTATTTGTTTCTTTTTCTTTTACAAAAAATGCATCTCTTTCATTATCTGTAAAATATAAATCAAAGTATTTGTATTCAAATATTGCATCATTATTCATTTCGTTTCCATCATTTAAACTTTCCTCAAATAAAGAATACTCTAGTAATCTATATAATACGTCTTTATTTTCTTCTTTTACTCTATCTAAAATAATCTCCACTATATCACCTCTATTTTCATTAATTTTCATGCTTTTTATATTTTAGAACATAATGTGTCGGCATATTACAAGCCAATGCCCTAATTTCGCTCAAAAATGAGTATATTTTAACATTTTTTTAATCATTTTTCTTACTTTTTTATTAAAACTTGCAAGATATCATTTCTTAAAAATTCCCATTTTATAAGGGTTTAAGTGATAGTCGCCATAAATACAGGACAACCAATTTATATTAGTTTTATTTTCATTCATGAGAATCATCTCCTTGTTCTACTTAATATTTTAACAAATTTTTGAGGAATCTTTTCATTAACTTTTTCAATTAATTCACTATCAATTCCGTGCATTGCTTCGGCCATACTTCCAACTATAGCACAGTTTGTATCTGTATCGCCACCCATAAGTAATGTTTTTCGAATAGCATTTTCAAAACTATTTGAATTATATAATACATATAAACAATTCACTATAGTTTCTTCACATGTCATATTAAATTTAGTAAATGGAATATATTTAATATCAATATTCATCATTCTAAATATTTCATCTTTTGTATAGCCTTTTCTAGAATAATATATTATTAATGCCACCATAGTAGCAGAGTCAATTGCTTCTTTTGAGTTATGAGAAGGTATAGTTGCAAGCCTTGCATTTTCTATCACTTCTTTTTCACTATCAAACATGTATCCTACAGGAGATATTCTCATCATAGCTCCATTACCATGACTAGTACCAATTATATTTGATTGACTCCATTTTATCAAGTTAGGTAAAATGATGATTTAAAATACGGATTAAAATCAGGTTTATACTCACTATATTCTTGTATGTATTTTCGTAAATAATAATCATAATCTTTATTATTAAGTATCGCATCCAGCGTAGCAATAGTTAAAATAGTATCATCACTATAGAAAGCATTATCTTCAATTAAATTATTCATCTTTATACTTTGAATCTTTTTTAATTGATTAAATTCATAAATACTTCCTGCTAAATCTCCAACAATAGCTCCATACATACTATCACCTCAATATTCAAATTATTTCTTATTATTAGGTGGCGTAATCACCTTAATAATTCCTATCACTTTTTGCATTAAAATAGTCATTTTTTACTAATTTTTGTCTATTTTAACATATTTTTATACTAAATGTGTAAGGTGTTAAATCTCACAATTCCTTATTTTACCTAGGCATTCATCTATTCTTGTATAAATCGTAATCAACCAGTTAATATTTGCTTTGTTTTCGTTATTCATTATCTTCACTTTCTTTCTAAAATTTTTCTTTTACTTAGAGGTAATATTTCA
>OIZT01000923.1_pt1 | contig 15273 bp, 16 predicted proteins | sample 1588611 | NCBI WGS metagenome assembly OIZT01 (sample SAMN03283278) | human gut metagenome | biome: human-associated habitat; material: feces | host: Homo sapiens | place: Peru | collected 2012
ATTAATTGAGTCATTTTTACAAAAAATTTGTATCACATCATTTACAAATGTACAATATTAAAATATTATTTGTTAATTTATTTATCCTTTACATAACTTTTAGTTATTCCAAGGTTTTTAATGCCTAAAAATTAGTCATTAAAAAGTAATTTTGAACCTAGGTATAGTTTCAAAATTATGTTGTATTTTATTTTTATTTAATTTATAATAATAATATATTTAAGTATAATTCTACTTAAAGTAGAGTTATTCTAGTAATAGTAGGTAGTATTATTTAACTAATTATATTAAAATATAAATGTAAGTACTTATATAATTATAGGAGTTAATATGGATAATAGAATAATTGGTAAATTTATTAAGAAAAAAAGAAAAGAAATTGGTTTAACTCAAATAGAATTAGGAGATAAATTAGGAGTTAGTGATAAAGCTATTAGTAAATGGGAAACTGGTAATTCATTACCTGATATTGGGATATTAAAGTCATTAAGTGATATTCTTGGTATTAGTACAAGTGAATTATTAAATGGTAGGGAAGATAATAATAAAGATAATAAGATCGTAATTATTATTGGTATTTGTTTAATAGTTATTTCTATTATATTGGTTATTATAATAAATATGAATAAGAATAAAGAGATAATGAATGGTAGTAAGAGTTACGATTGTACTTTAACTGAAATATATAACATTGATAATATTAATTTAAGTAATGATGAAAATTATTTATATGTATCTTTGAAGAAATTTCAAACTGAGGGAGTATATACAATAAAATTACCTAAGAGTATTTCAGATGATTTGGAAAAGGGTAAAAGTTATGAATTTGTATTTGAAATAGATAAAGAGTATTTAAAAGATAATCCTGATGTTATATTTAATAATTCTAAAATAATTAATGTTAATGAAACTAATAAACAAGGATTAGAACAAACAAGTTTTAGTACGTGTAAGGAAAAATAAAAAATGATTAGACTTTAATGTTTAATCATTTCTTTTTACTTTGATGCCATAGCATTTACTTTTTTAGTTAATCTTGATTTTTCTCTATTAACTTTGTTTTTATGTACTAAACCTTTAACCTTAGCATTATCTAAGCTTTTAATAGCAAGATTTAATTGTTTTTTAGCTTCTTCAAGATTTCCTGCTTCAACTGCTTTATCAGTGTTTTTAATTGAATTTTTTACAGTTGATTTTAAGCATTGATTTGCTAATGTAGTTTTGTTAATTTGTTTAATTTTTTTAACTGCATTTTTAACGTTTGCCATAGATTAGACTCCTTTCTTCAAGAACTACTTATAATTTTATCAAAAAAAAGTAAATAATGCAATATATTTTTGTTAAAAATATATATAGAAAGGAGATTTTATGCATAGAATTGATTTAAAAAATGTAAATATTCATACTGATTTAGTAATTGAACAGATAAATGATAAGAATTTAATTAAAGAAGAAGTAATAAATAATATTAAAATAAGTAGAGTAGTAATGGATAAAAATAATTTACTTAATAAAAAAGAGGGTAATTATATTACTATTGAATTAACTGATATTACTAATTATGAAGATAGGGAAAATGTAGGAAAAGTTTTAGTTAATGAAATTAAAGATATATTAAATAAAAATAATATTAAAGATAATTATGAATGTTTAGTAATAGGATTAGGTAATAAAAAAAGTACACCAGATGCTTTAGGACCAATGGTAATAGATAATATTCTTGTTACAAGACATTTATTTGAACTTAATGCTGATGTTAAGGAAGGTATTAGAAAAGTAAGTGCAATTATTCCTGGGGTTATGGGTAATACGGGGATTGAGACTATTGATATAATTAAAGGTATTGTAGATAATGTTAAGCCTAAATTTATTATTGTAATTGATTCACTTTGTGCTAGTTCAATAGAAAGATTAAATAAAACAATTCAGTTAACTGATACAGGAATACATCCTGGTAGTGGTATAGGTAATATGAGAAAAGAAATAAGTAAAGATACATTAGGTATACCTGTTATTGCTATTGGAGTACCTACGGTAGTAGAAAGTGTTACTATTGTTAATGATACATTAGAATATATCTTTATGCATTTGAATTATTTGAAAAATAATTATGAAACTAGTAAACTTGTAGTAAAAAGAAATAATAATTATTTAGATAAAATTAAATCTAGTAAGGTAAGTAATGAGGATAAGGAAATACTTGGTGGTATAATTGGTAGTTTGGATGAAGAAAAAAAGAAGAATTTAATTAGTGAAGTATTAAATAATATTAATTATAATTTGATTGTTACTCCGAAAGAAATAGATTTTATTATCGAGAAGTTAGCTAATGTTATATCTAATTCAATTAATAATGCGATTAATAGAGAAGTGGATAATTATTAAAAATTAAAAGACCTAGAAATTAGGGCTTTTATTGTTTTTCTATTTTTAATTTATAACCTTCGGGAATTAAATCTTGAATTATGCCTTTGATTAAGGCTTCTGATTGGCTATCTGCCATTTCTAAAATTCCCATGCTTTTTAAATCTTCTTTGGCTTTATCTTCGGCCATTGCTTGTGCTTTATTAGCATCTTCTTTGGCATCAAAATTAAATAAGGCAAACTTTTCATCATAATATTTAATAGATTTAGGGTCAACTTTTACTTCAAGTATTTTTGCTTTTGGTATAGATATTAATACTGTTTTTGTAATATTATTTGAAGTTACTTTGACTTCTTTAATATCAATACCTGCGCGTGCTGTTGCAGTATATACCATTAAAAAATCTGCTTTATTTATTATTGCTATACCATTATCAGTATATTTACTAAAACCATTATAAGTTAATTTAGCAGTTGTTAATTCACTTGCTTTTTCTAATTTTGCTATTATATAAGTTGTGTCTAAATCTTCTTTTGGATTATATGTTATTAGAAATATAATTGCTAATACAATTAATGCTAGTGATACGATGCGTACTATTTTGTTTTTAAAAAACTTTTTTATTTTTCTTTTTACTTCCATTTTTTCTTACTCCTTTTAATAAATAAAATGTTATAAATTTAAGATTATTCCTCCTTCCATAGTAATCTTTGCTTTTCACGCGTTTTATATATGATACATTCTATTTATAAAATTATTATATCATTTATTTCAAAATAAAAAAAGTCCCTTTTAGGACTTATATATGTAATTTAGTTAATATTTTAAGTATTTTATTTGGTAGGATATCACTTAAATATTTCTTATTTAATTTTAAATATACTGGTAATAATATTATTCCTAGTATACATATATTTATAATTTGTAAGAATCTTGATGTTGAATTAATTGGTAAAATTAAACTTATTAGTAAATCTAATACAATTAGTATTACTAAATTTAATAATGATTTAGGTAATACTTTTATTGTTTCGGTGTAACTGAAATTTAATTTCTTTTTAAGATATACTATTGGTATAATAATTGAAGTAGTAAGCCCTAGAAATGTTGCAAATATTGCTCCATAGAAAGCATGAGTATTTAAACTATTGAATAGATACATCATAGGTATATCTAATGCTAAGTTTATTACTATACCTAATATTACTGTTATAAATAACACTTTGTATTTGCTTAAACTTTGTAGTAGGCTATTTACTATTATGTACATACTATCTAATATTGTAAGTAGGATATTACATCTTATTATTAAATATCCATATTTATTTTGTCCATAAAATATAGTCCATATTGAATATGAATTAATGCTTAAAAATACTGATAATGGTATAATTATAAAGATTATTATTTTTAGACATCTATTAAATAATTTATTAACTCCAATGTTGTCTTTTTTTACATATAAACTAACTATATGAGGTATTAAACTAATTATTAATCCATTTGCTATTGCTACTACTATGGAGTTAATTTTAGGACCCCATGTTGTAAAGACACTACTTATTGTTTCAATATCTTTTCCTTCGTAATTAAAGTTAGGTAGAGTTCTTAACATTAAAATCATATCTGTTGAATTATATATTTGATTTGCACAACTTATTATTATAAATGGAATACTATAAGTAATTATTTTTTTAATTATTTCTTTATCTTTTATTTTACTTGTTTGTTTTTCTTTTGGTAATAATTTATCTTTGTTTTTTTTCATTATTACTGTTAAATAGATATATGCAAATATTCCTCCTGCACAAGAAGCAAAGACTGCTACTCCAATGGTAGTTCTTAATGATAAGTGAAATACTTTTAATGTTAGATAACTACCTAAAAGTATTACTATTACTCTTACTACTTGTTCAATTACTTGGCTTAATGATGGTTCTTTAATATATTTATGTCCTTGCAAATATCCTCGCATTATACTTAAAAGTGGAATAACTAATAGGGCAAATGATACCATTCTTATAGTAAATGATACATCTTCAATTGTGTTACCATTTTCAATATTTCCTATAATTAAGTTAGCTACTTGTGGTGCAAAGATAAAACATATTAGAAAACATATTAAAGAAAATATAAGAATAAATATTTTAGATATTTTATATAATCTTACTTTTTCAGCATTCATTCCTAATGTATTATATTCACTAGTTAGTTTACTTATTGCAAGTGGGAAACCAACGGTAGATAAAGATAAAAAGAAATTATATATTGTATAAGAATATCCATATAATGCTCCACCTTGTTCTCCAATTATGCTATAAAATGGTATTACATATATTACTCCGAGTATTTTTGTTAATATTATTGCAGAAGTTGCTATAAAGGCACCTTCTAAGAAGTTAGATTTTTTCATTTATTCCTCCTTGATACATAAGTAAATTATACCTTTATTATTTACTTTTATCAAGGAATTTATTTATTATTATATGTCAAATGTGTAAATTAATTTAAATAATTTTTAAATCTTAAATATAAATTTTCTATTTTATTATAAGTATTTGGTTTAACTTTTGCTTTTATTTCATCTAATACTCCACGGACATTGCCATAAATAATTGTTTTATAATCTTTTTTTATATAATCATATATTATATCTAATTCATAGTCTTCTAATGTTACTCCTTCTTTTAAAGCATAATTATAAATATCTTCTTTTTTAATTCTTTTTACATACTCTGTAATTAAATATATATTCACTAGTATCACCAATTAAAAATATGTATAAAAAAGTTAATTATGATTGATTTATTTGAAATTGTATGATAAAATTTATGTAGAAATAGATGATAGGGAAGTGAGTTATGGAAAAGGAAAAGAAAATATCTAGGGGAATTGTTACTGGATGCTTGGTAATGGTATTAGCATTAACAATATGGGTAATTAATATTAATGATACTTATTCAACTGATGCAACTGCTACTCCTAGTTGTAAAACTTTGAATGGTATTAAATACAAATATGTATCTGATAGTACAGGAAGTATTTATGGGTGCTGTCCAGTTAGTGGTGATGCTTGGATAGGTTCTCTTGAACTTGGTAACAAATGTTTTTCAAAGACTGTAAATGGAAGTTGTCCTACGGGTTATAGCGCCTTTGAAAGTGTCTGCACTGCACCTTTGGGGGAACTTGTTGAAGATACTGCATGTTATGTTTGTAATGGTACAAATTATGTTTGGGCTTCAAGTACTCCAACAACTGCATGTAGTGGAGGTTGGACTAAGTCATCTACTATAACAAAAGAAAGTGATTGTAAAGCACCTATTAATAATTATGAAGTAACTTTTGAATTAAATGGTGGTAAACTATATGAAGATGGTCAATTCAAATCAAGAAATGTTATAAGTTTATCAAAATTAGATTATTCAATGTATTCATCTGTAAAATATGGTTCTAATTTTGCTGGATGGGATTTTACTGAAGATTGTACTTCATATAAGAATACTGGTATTGTTAATATTACTAAAAAAACTACTGTTTATGCATGCTATTATGTTAAAGATATAGAAACTGAACATTATTATGAAGTATATTTGAATGCTTCTAAAAAAGATAATGTTAATGGTATTGTTTATAATAATGGTGTTAGTACAAAGCAAAATGAAATTGTTATATCTAATGTAAAAGAAAATTCAACTTTGAATCTATCAAGATATACTGCTAAAATTAATGGTTATACATTTAAAGGCTGGTCTAAAAGTTCTAGTTGTCAAAGTTTTGTTATCAATCCTAAAATAACAGCAGATAATAGATTTTATGCTTGCTATGATAAAGATGAAGAAATAGAAAATCCAAAAGTATATAAAGTTACTTTTGATCCTGATGGTGGTGTTTGGAGTGATGATGGTTCTACAGGAACTAAAGTTAAGGAATATACTACTAGAAAATATTTTTCTGATTTAGATCTTGAAATTTCAAAAACTGGTTATACCTTTGGAGGATGGAAGAATCAAAAAGGTGAGGTATTTAATTTATATGTTGATGCTTCTGATGATAAAAGTACTTTAAAGGCAGTGTGGATTCCAAATAGTTCTTCTGGTGAGACTCCTGTACCAGATCCTGATATTGGTGATGAATCAAAATGTGAATACATTTATAAAGATTCATGTGAGTTAGCTTTTGATGGATACAATTGTGTTAAAGATAGTGATAATTGTTATGTTAAAGGTACTAAAAAAGATAATAGCAGTCCTTCAACTGGTGAATCTTGTGATTTTGAATCTCAGAATGCTTGTGAAATAGTAAATGAAGGATATAATTGTAAATTAGACTCGAATGGATGTTATGTCAAAGGTACTAAGAAAGACACTGGTGGTAATACTACTGGTGGAGATAACAATGATAATATTGATAATCCTCAAACTGGAGGTTCATTAATATATCTTGCTATTATGATTGGTATTATAACTTTAGGATATACAATTTATTATACATATAATTTGAAAAGAAATGAGGTAAAATAATGAATAGTGATAAAAAAATTAAAATTGGATTAGCAGTATTTCTTTGTTCAATAACTGCGATTACATTAATAAAGGGTACATATGCTTATCCTAATACAATGGCAAATGATGGTGATTCTGGTAGAATAGTACCATTAGGTGGTGAAGAAGCTTGCATACAATGTGGTAATAATTATCATTTGGGTAATATTGTTGAAGATGGTTGTACTGTGGTAGAGTATAAATTCTGTATGGTAAGTCCTACTCCTGCTAAACCTTCACCTAGTCCTAGTGTAAGTCCTTCAAAAAAACCTACTATTTCGCCTTCTGAAAAACCTATAATACCATCTGCAGAGCCTCAAGTACCAGCATGTTATCTTTGTACAACAGATCAAACTAAATATTATTGGGGTACAAATCCTCCGATGTCATCAGAAGTTTGTAGCGGTCCTTGGGTAGATACGGGATTACCTCGTTCACAATGTGGATATGTTGAACCAAGTCCAAGTCCAATTCAAGAAGATGGTTGTTATGTTTGTTCAACAGATAGTAATAATTATTATTGGGGATTAAAGCCTGATAATGGAAGTAATTCATGTTCTGGATATTGGTATAATACTAATAAAACACAAAATGCATGTAAGCCTGAAAATGTTCCTGATAATCCTAATACTGGTAGTTTCTTGCTTTATGTTGCTTATGTTGTAGGATTTAGTGCTTTGATTTATTCTGGTTTAAACTTTTATAGATATAGAAAACAAAATAATAAGTAAGAAAGTTAATTCTTTCTTTCTTTTTTTTATTAATTATGGTAAAATTAATATAGGATGTGGTTATATGATTATATCAATAGATGGATTTTCTGCAACTGGTAAGTCAACTATAGCTTTTTTGCTTGCAGATAAATTAAAATTAAAATATTTAAATTCTGGATCTATATATAGGTGTATTGCTTTAAAAATAATGAATAAAGAGTTTAATGTTAATGATAGTGATATATATGAAAAAATTGTTAATATGGATATAGATTTTAAAATCAAAAATAATAATCAAAGAGTATATTTAGACAATATTGATGTAACTGATGATATAAGAAAAGAAGAAGTATCTGTTTTTACTCCGACATTTGCTAATAATCCTATTATAAAAAGTGCAATTAGGGAGATTCAAAAAAGATTTGTTAATGAAGGAAATGTTGTTATTGAAGGTAGAGATATAGGTACTAGGATTGCTCCGAATGCTGAATATAAGTTTTATTTATGTTGTTCTCTTGATGAAAGAGCAAGAAGAGTATATAATGAAAGAATTAAAAAAGAAGAAATAACATATGAAGAAATTTATAATGATATAGATAAGAGAGATAAAAAAGATATTCTGGATGGTAATTTTATTAAACCAAGTAATGCAATTGAAATTGATACTACTAATAGTTCTTGTGAAGAAATATTAAATAAGATGTTAACATATATAAAGGAGGAAGTATAATGAGAAAGAAAAAAATTATATTAATTATAATATTGTTTGTTATAGCATGTGTTTTAGGAGGTTTATTAGTTAATAAAAAATTAAATAATAATTCAAATACTAATGTTGTACAATCAAATGAAAGAGATGATACTCTTGATCAATTAGAAATAATTAATGATGAAATAAATATTAGACAAGATGCTGATACTAAGAGTGAAAAACTTGGTAAGGTTGTTAAAGGTGAAATATACACAATTATTGAAACCAAAGAAGATAATTATTATACTTGGTATAAAATTAAAACTAGCAATGATATTGAAGGCTTTATTGCTGGTAAATATAAACCTGAGGATGAAGATGTTCAAGAATATATTAAAATTTTAGATAAAAAAGAAGAATAAGGGTGTTATGATGAAAAGGGTATTTAAATTAATAATATTCGTAATTTGTTTAATTCCAATTAAAGTAAATGCTTTAACTGGAAATATTGAAATCAGTTGTAATCCAAATAGTGCTAAGGAAAATGATATAATTACATGTAATATTATTGCAAATGCTGTGGATGGTGAAGTAACTGGTTTTAGTGCAGATATTGTTTTATCTTCTGGATTAGAAGTGGATAGTTTTATTCCTGATAGTACTTGGCAAGGTGATGGAAGTGCTAATAAAATAGGGTTATATACTGCTGAAAATAAAAAAGATGGATTTAATATTGGAATTCTTAAGATAAAAGTTAAACCTAATGTTGTTGATAGTAATGAAACTATTTCTTTAAATAATGTTATTTATTCTGATAGCAATTTTAATAAAGTTAATATATCTAGTGTAAATAAAAATATTAGAATTACATCTTTAAATAACTATTTGAAAGCTCTTTCTATTAGTGTTGGTAGTATTAATTTTAATCCAAATACTTTATCTTATAGTGTTACTGTTGATTCTGATAATATTGTTATATCTTGTGAGAAAGAAGATTCTAAAGCTACCTTATCTGGTGATATTGGTTCGATGAATTTAAAGTATGGAGTTAATACTTTTAAAATTAATGTTACTAGTGAAAGTGGTGAGGTAAGAACTTATGTTTTAAATGTTACTAGAGTTGATAATAGAAATTCGGAAAATAAAATTAATTCTTTGACTATAAGTGGTGTTTCACTAAAATTTGATGAGAATAAAACTGAGTATAATGTTAGTGTTGATAATAAAGTTTCTTCGGTTAAAATTAGCGCATCTTTAAAAGATAATAGTTCTTCTTTTGTGAATGGATATGGTCCAAGAACTGTTAATTTAGTTGAGGGAAATAATAGGGTAGAATTAAGAATTTCTGCTGAAAATGGAGTTATTAGAACATATGTAATTAATATAAAAAGAGATGAGGATCCAGATAATCGTAGTGATGATAACTATTTGAAAGATTTAAATATTAAAGATAATGATATAGATTTTTCTAAAGATAAAACTAATTATGAAATTACTGTTGATTATAATACTGATTCACTTGATATAAATCCTAAACTTTCTTCTGGTAAATCTAATGTTGAAATTATTGGTAATGAAAATTTAAAAGTTGGTGAAAATACTATAATTGTTAGAGTTACTGCGAAAGATAAATCTGTTAGAGAATATAAAATTATTGTTACTAAAAAGGATAAAGATCAAGTTTTATCTAATAATAGTTATTTAAAATCTATAACAATTGAAGGATATAACATTGATTTTAAAAAGAATGTTTATAGTTATACTCTTGAAATAAATGATGAAGAAACATTGAATATTAATGCTGTTGCTGAAGATGAAAATGCTAAAGTTAGAATTGTTGGTAATAATAATTTAAATAATAATAATGTTATTAAGATAATTGTTACTGCTGAAGATAAATCTGTTAGTACTTATAGTATTACTATATCAAAAAAGAAAAATATTAATTATTTACTTATTACTGTAATTATAGAAACTGTTATAATTATTGGAATTATATTATATTTGGCTTTAAGAAAAAAGAAGAGTGATGTTAATGAAGAAGTATAGTATATATGTATTATTTGTTTTATTAATGCTATTTAATAATAATAATGATGTTATAAATTATCGCGTTGAAAGAAAAAACTATTCTGAATCATTAAATAATACTTTCGAAGATGATAACTTTTATAAATGTGTGATTGATTCTTATAATAGAAACAATAGTTTAAGTGTTAGTTATGATATAAAGTTATCTGATGAAGAATTATCTACGGTTACTAGTTTAAGTTGTAATGGAAAAGATAAGAGCGAAACTGAGAAGATTAAAAGTGTTAAAGGAATAGAAAAATTAACTAATCTTAATTCTTTAAATTTAAAATATAATAATATTACTGATTTTGATATAAGTAATAATACTAAATTAACTAAAATTTTTATCGAAGGAAACAAAATAAATAAATTAGATACTTCTTGTAATAAAAATCTTGGAACAATATACGCTATGAATAATAATATATCAGATATAAATATTAGTAATAATAATGTTCTTGCTAATTTAGTGTTAACAAATAATAAAATAACTAATATTAATTTAAGTGATAGTCCATATTTAAGTTATATTGATTTAGGAAATAATAATTTGCGTAGTATAGATTTAACTAATAATAATAATTTAAGTATGATATATATTAATAATAACAAGTTAGATAGTATAGATGTAAGTAAAAATATATATTTAGAAACATTACAAATATCTTCGAATAATATTGATTATATTGATATAAGTAATAATAATAAATTAAGATATTTATACTTAGGTAATAATAAGTTATCAAATATAAAGTTTGGTAATAATAAGCAACTTAATCTTTTATATTTAAATGATAATGATTTAGCTAATTTAGATATTAGTAATTTGAATTCTATTAATTCATTTGAAATAAGTGGTAATAATAAATTAACTGATTTGAATACTACTAATAATTTAATTAAAACTTTGAAACTTGATGATATGGATAGTTTAGAAAAGTTAAATGCTAATATGTTTTCGTTAGAATCTATTTCTATAATGGGTAATAATAAATTAAGTTATATTACTCTTGGCGTTAATGTTAAGAATATAAATATTGAAAATAGTAAATTAGATAATATTGATTTAAGTAAAAATACTTTACTTGATAGTTTAATTATAAATAATAGTGAATTATCTAGTATTGATTTAAGTAATAATATTAATTTAACAAAATTATCATTAGAAAATAATAAATTATCAAGTATTGATTTAACTAATAATAATAAATTGACTTATATTAATTTAAAAGATAATAGTTTTTCTAAAAATATGGAACCATTATTAATTAATAGTTTAATTAATGTTAATGAATTAGATGAAATGGTTAAATTACCTAGTAGTATAACAAATTTAAGTAGTAATATTACTTTAAGTAATAACTTAAATATAAGTAATAATGTTATTAGAATTATTAATGGTGGTAAGGCTTCGATTGATATTAATAAGTTTAAAAATGAAGATGATATGGATATTAATTATAAACTTATGTATTTTATTGATACTGTTAAAATATCTAGTGAAAAATATGATTTAAAGAAAGATTATTTGTTTGTATATAATGATAGTGATGAAGAAATAAAAAATAATATTACTACAGATTATGCTAATTTTGAAATTATTAATAATATTTTATATGTTAAATATAATAGTCAAACTTTAAAAACATATCCTTTGATAAGAATTAATTCAAATGATTTAGTAATAAAAGATAATGAGATAGTTATTGATAGTAATTTAAAATATAATGATTTTATTAATAAATTTAATGTTATAAATGGTAATTATAAAGTATTTAATAATAATAATGAAATAAATGATGGTGATATATTATCAGGAATGAATTTAAAAATATATTATAATGATGAAGAAATATTTAATTATAATATTGTAAGTGATGTTATAGATTTATCTAAGTTAAATATAAAGAATAATAAATATATAATATCTAGTATATCTAAGGTTAGTGATTTAAAGAGTAAACTAAATAGTAAATACATTATTACAGTAACTGATAAAGATAATAATATATTAACTGATAATGATTATTTAAAAACTAATAGTAAAATTAGTATTAAGTTATCTAATACTAATTATGAATATATAATTGTTGTAATGGGAGATGTTACTGGAAGTGGTAATATATTTATTGGTGATATATCTAAATTATATAGATATTATAAAGGGTTAATTACTTTAGAAGAATCATATAAAATAGCAGGAGATGTAACTTATGATGGTACAGTTGAAATAAATGATATTGCTAAGTTATATCAATATTATAAGGGAATAATAAAAACATTAGAATAGAGAAATCTATTCTTTTTCTGGACAATATAATAAATAAATGATAAAATACATGTTATCAGGGGTGATATAATGAATAATTTAGAATTTAGTAATGAAGATAAAAAAGAATTGGAAAAATTAAATAAAATAACTTTTTCTATTTTAGATATATATAATAAGTTATATAAATTAGAAATATGTGATATGAAAGCTTCTATAGAATATAATAAATATTTAGGATATCTAAATACAATGAAAAATATTGAAGATGATTATTATAAAAATTATAATTTCGATTATAATAAGATATGTAAATGGTATTATTATATTGATAAAGATATTGATATAAAAGATAATTATTTGGAAGTTTTATCTAATTTTGATTATAAAAATATGGTTATATGTAGAGTTAAAGAGAGACTTAAAACTATATTAAATACTATGAATTTAGGATATTATGATATAAATTTTAATTTTATCAATAGTTTATCAAAAAATATTATTTCTTTTAGTGATATGTCATCTTTTTTAAGTGGTTGTGATAAATTGGATAGATATTTATTTAATGAAGTAGATAGTAATTTTTTATCTTATTTACAAGAGGTTATTGATAGTAATAGTTATTCACATTTAAATGATAAATTAATTTATTCTAAATATATGTTATCTTTTGTTAAGAAAGATTTAGAAAATACTTTATTAAATAATAAATTTAATATTGTTAGTGATAATTATATTGGTTCTTTTATGTATTTAGATTTATATAATATGTATAAAAAGAATGATATTAATATTATAAATATATTATCTATTTATTATGCTGTAGGATTAATATATGATCTTTCTACAATTAAAGATAGTGATTATTATAGTGATATAAATTTAGAAACTTCTTCGTTAATATGTCAAATGTTTATTAAATCTTTATTGTTATTTGTAGATACTAAGACTATTAATTCAACAAAAGATAATTTGATTAAATTGTTTAATAAAGATGATAGATATAGTGATAATAGAATAAGTAGACAATTAGTTATTAATTGTATTAATGATAGTGTTATAGATAAGAATAAAAAATATATTTTAAGATTAAAAAGAGAAATTGAATAAAAAAATGTATAGTTTATGTAAAGAGTATTGTAATTTATTTAAAATTATTATATCCTTAAGATAGGGAGTGTGATACAATGATATATCCATCAATTGATAAAATACTTAATATCGTAGATTCAAAATATGCATTAGTTTATATTGTTTCTTCAAGAAGTAAACAAATGACTAAAACCAATTATTTTCAAAAACCATTAAGTGAGTATAAATGTAAAAAGAATATTGGTAGAGCTCTTGAGGAAGTATATGATAATTTAATACATGTTGAAAAGCATTAGAAAACTCTATAATGATTTTAATTGATCATTATAGAGTTTTTTTGTTTTGCCTTGTTTAGGAAGTAGTTCTTTTAAATCTTCGATTGTATTGTATAATAGTCTATAGGTTATTTTATATTTTCCATTTTGTTCTGGTTTTACTATTGTGTGTATAATATTATTAGTTAAATTATTATTTACAACATATGTGTTGTTATTTTCTATATCTTTTTTATTTAATACTTCGTTGAAAGTTATTAAATAACTATTTTTATAGTCCATATTATCTTGGATAGACATTTCTATATTTTCTGTTAGATAATTATTTATTATATTGTCAATAATAGTAAAATCATTTTCTTCGATAACTAAGTTTTTTAAAATTTTTGTTAAATGTTCTGTGGTTAAATTAATTCTATTACCTAGATTTATAATGATAGACTTATTAATTGTGTCATTATTTTTACTTGCAGTAAATTGATATCCTACTTTGTTATTTTTAATTACATTTAATAAATTAAATATGATATCTTTATTATTTTCGTTATAGAATATTTCTATTTTGTTATATCCTATACCTTTTGAAGGTATATTACTACTATTTAATTTATTTACTAATAATTGTAATTCATAATTTGTACATTTTTCCATATTATTCCTCCTTTTTTTTAAAGCCCAATTATAATATCACTTTTTCTTTGTTTTGTCAAACATATGTTGTGTTTGTGCTTTTTCATTCCTTATTATATAACATTATATGCAATAAATTTGTCGAAATATGTTTATTATTTATTAAAAGATGATATAATTATTGCAGGTGAATTGTATGGAATTTTTAATTAATATTTTTATATGGATGATTAAGGTTATGTTTTATTGTATATTATTTGTTTTATATTTAATGTATTATATTTGTTATTTAGTAGTTAGTTTAATTATTAGTATGATAACAGGTAAGAAGGTAGGCACTCCGAAGAAATTTAATGTTAATTTTAATAATAATAAAAAAACATCCTGGAAAGATGATGAGTTTGAGAAAGAAGCTAATATTTTGGAATTATCTAAGGAAGATAAAAGAATTGCTAAGGAAGAAGGAATGAGTCCTTTGGATTATATTGAAGCAGAAGAAAATGATGATGATGAATTAGATAAAGATAGATAAAAAATAAAAAGTCTTGAATACAAGACTTTTAATTTCGGTTGTATAATATTTGGTGTGGGTAACTAAAATTACTCTCACCAATTTTTTATAAA
>OIZT01000928.1_pt1 | contig 15233 bp, 8 predicted proteins | sample 1588611 | NCBI WGS metagenome assembly OIZT01 (sample SAMN03283278) | human gut metagenome | biome: human-associated habitat; material: feces | host: Homo sapiens | place: Peru | collected 2012
GCTACCCGCCCGCGCGCGCGGGGGCCTCCGCGACGGTTGCGTACGGCACGCGGCGGATCGCCCCGGCGGCGTTCGCCTACGCGGTGAAGCTCGCCTCGGTCTCCCTCCCGGCGACGCTGCGGACGTTCGGCGCGAGCGCGTTCTCGCGCGCGGGCCTTACGCACGTGGAGGTGCCGGAGGGCGTCACCGACATCGCAGACGCCTTCTGCGGCGCGAAGAAACTTGTCACCGTGTCCCTCCCGTCGACGCTCCGCCGGATCGACGACGGGGCCTTCCACGACTGCGCGGCCCTGAAGCGCGTGGATCTCGCGAACCCTCGCATCTCGCTCCGGGGCGACGGCTGCGAGGACGAAGACGACTACATCTGCTGGGGTGAGGGGCTTCCCGCCGCGTTCGGCATCCGCGTCCCGGCGGGCAGCTCCGTCACGCCGGCGACGTCCGGCCACTTCCACGACACGAGGGGGAAGCGCCACGACGTACCGATTCTCCCCGGGACGTGCCCCGTCCCCGTCCTGGTCACGCTGAGGATGGACGGCGGGGAGGACGTCACGGTGTCGCGCCTTCCGGGCGAAAAGTACGGCGACGCGCTCGCGGCGCCCGGCGCGGACGAGATGGCGGAGCATCCCGGCTGCGTGTTCCGGGGCTGGTACACGCAGCCGGACGGCGGGGGGACGCGCGCGGCGGCGGACGACATCGTGCCCGCGCACGCGGTCACGCTCTACCCGTGGTGGTACGACCTTCCGGACGGGAACTACGCGGACAACGTCAGCCCCTCCCTCGTGCGGTTCGATTCGGAGGAGGACGGTACGGCGTTCGCGGCCGCGCGCACCTACGACGGATATCTCTATCACTTCGAAGGTGGAACTCCCGTGGTCGACCCTGTGGTGTTTAGCCGCCGTATCGCCGGGACGATTCTCGTGAAGACGGCGGCAGCGCGGACGGACCGCCGGACGGGGCGGACGACGGCGCGGGCGACCGTGACGATCCAAATTCCGGGCGAGCGGCGCGTGACGCTCTCCGGCGAGATGGATGCGGGGACGTCGCCGGGCTTCCTCTCCGTCACGGCGAAGGACGGGCGCACACTCGACCTCGTCGTCGGCGTGGATGGTATCATGGGCGTGTTCGACGACGGCTACGGGATCGACGGGGCGCGGAACGTCTTCTCGTCGCGGGACGCCACGGACAGGGAACGGGCTTCCGAAGTCCTTGCCCTATTCAGGGACGAGGCGCCCAACCTCGCCTGGGAGTCCACGCGGGAGGAGGACGGGATGCCCTGCGGCTGGAATGGCCTCTCCGTGAAGGTCGGGAGCGCGGGGCGGACGCGGGTCACGGGGACACTTGCGGACGGCACGCGGGTGAGCGCGACGGCCCAGCTCGTCGTGGGCGGAGGCTGGTTCTGCATCCCCGTGGTCGTGGACAGGAAGCCGCACAGGCTTGCGTTCTGCCTCTGGTTGAGGAGCAGTCGCTGTACGGGCGGGCTGTGGTGTCAGGGCGTCGAGGGACTGGGCGGCGACGTGCGGTTCGGGCGGGCCTGGATGATCGGGGAGTACGGCCCCGCCGCGTTCCGCATCGACACCGGGGCGCTCGGGGAGCTGTTCGACGACTGGACGTACGAGGTCTACGGCCCCGACGGCGTTTCGGTCGAGCAGGTCGGTACGAAGTGGCGCGTCGCGGGCGGCGCGCGTCCGGGACGGGTCGTCCTCGGCCGCGACGGGTCCGTGGACGAGACGAAGACGGGTGAGAACCCGAGCGCGCTCACGCTTGCGTACCGCGCGAAGGAGGGGACGTTCACGGGGGCGTTCAAGTACTACGTGCCGTCGGCGCGCGGCGCGCCCGTCGCGAAGACGGTGAACGTGTACGGCGTCGTCGTGGAGGGCGTGGGGTACGGCACGGCGGTCGTGCGCGGGAAGGGGGCCGTGTCCGCGATGGTCGATTGATGGATTAAGTCGGCCTTCGGCCTTTAAGTGGTTGAATCGCCGCTTCGCGGCTTTAAGTTGCGCTTCGCACAGTTGTCGGCCTGACGTGATGCCAGAGACGCCCCGGTCGCGCGGGAGCGCGACCCTCCCGCAGAGCCGCTGTTGGACGCCACGCGCCGAGGGCGGCGCGGGTACAGCGCGCGCCGGGCGATACCACCCTTGTCCCGATCTTTTCGTGGGAACCAGGGGCGAGTCGAAAACCGTGACAAGGGCGTCCCTTCTTGCGGCAAGGGCGCGGGTTTGGCATAATGGGCGCGCCGGGCCCTTTGGCGTGCAAGGTGTTTTCGCGAGTTCTTCCAGGCCGCGCGGCCTGGCTCGCGAATGGCGCGGGCGAGGGGATTGCGGCCGACTTCCGCCGGATATGAAAAGAACGCTGCTGAATGTCTGCCTTGCCGCCGTGCCGTTGGCGGTGGGGGGCGAGGGGCTGCCCGTGCCGATCGTGTGGCAGGTGAACGCGAAGACGCTTGCGCGGCGTCAGTACATCAAGGACATCGACTACCTGCGCGCGCATACGGCGGCCGACATCCTCTCGCCCGCGCCGGTCGAGGGGACGGTCCAGGGCGACATGGACCAGATGCGCGCCCCGATGAGGGAGCTGGCCGCCTACGCGCGCGCAAAGGGCTTCCGCGTCGCCCTGCGCACGGACTACTCCACCCCCGGCTTCTTCGCCGCGCCGGCCTTCCCGAGCGCGCACGGCCTCTCCGTGAAGGGGCCGCTGCCGAACATCATCAAGGACCAGACCCATGCGCAGGCGCTGACGGTCGACGTCGAGGGCCGGCTCGACGGGACGGGTTATGCGTGCCTGCGCTCCGAGGCGAAGTGGAACCGCGAGAAGATCATCCCCCTCTATGCGAAGCCGCTCGCGGCGTACGTCTTCGAGAAGACCGGTGCGGGCTTCTACAGGCCGGGCTCGCTGGAGGACGTCTCGGCGCGCATGCGCGTCGTCGCCCAGGACAACCGGTCGATGTCCGTCGAGCTCGACCTCGGCGCGCCGTACGCGGGGAAGGACGTCTTCCTGCTGGCGGGGCACTTCTTCAACGCCCTTGAGATCTACGAGGCGCAGTACGCCGACTTCCAAAAGACCTTCGACGGCTTCGCCGACGCGGCGCTCGACGGCGCGGTGAACGACGAGCAGGGGTTCATGCCCGTCGACGCCTGGGGCGGCGAGCCGTTCCGCGGGCGCTACTTCTCCTTCGCCGGCGAGCGCTACTGGCGCGAGGCGCTGAAGACCGATTTCCGCCGGCTGCTCTTCGACATGCGCTACGCGCCCGCCGGCGACGCCGCCGTGCGCATCCGCGCGATCAACCGCTACTTCGACGAAGCCCGCCGGGTGACGATGGCCTTCGAGGATGCGGTTGCCGACTACCAGCTTGCGCGCTACAGCGACCCGTTCCTCGCCTGCCATTCGACCTACCACAATTCGCTCGACTCGGACGACTTCATCAAGAACACCTGCAACTACTGGTCGCTTCCGCGCGATTACGGCTTCACGGACGAGGGGACGATCTGGCCGATCCGGCTCGGCGTGCTGCTCGGCTCGAAGATGAAGTTCGGCTACAACATGTTCTACTCGAAGAACCCGGACGACGTCTACGGCAACATCATCGACTGCGCGCCGTGGCGGATCCGCGAGTTCCACCACGCCTACAACGACGGCAGGTGGGGGCTCGGCTACACGGAGCAGCCGTTCACCGCGAACGTGAAGAAGCTCGACGAGGCCGTCCGGCTGCTCGACGGCTTCCAGCGGAGGGGCGCCCTGCCGCGCACCGACGTGCTGCTCGTCTTCGGCGAGTTCGCGCACGCGAACTGGTATCCGGACGAGAAGGCGCGCGGCAAATGGGATCAGAATGCGTCGCTTCGGATCATGGAGAAGGCGCAGGAGGCCTGGCGCGCCGGGCATGTCGCCGCGCTGTTGCCCGACCGCCTCGTCGAGGAGGGCCGCCTCCGCTTCGAGGACGGCGCCTTCGCGCTCTACCCCATCGCGCGCACGACCGCCTGCGACCGCCGCGCGGCCTTCAACGCGCCGCCGGCACGATTCAGGAAGTTCGTCTTCCTCTACCCCCGCTACGCGAAGAGGTGCGTCTGGGACTTCCTCAACGGCGCGGCGGCGAAGGGGGCGGCGCTCGTCGTGGTGGGCCCGGCGGACCTCGACGTCAACGCGGAGAAGGCGTCCTTCGCGGGGCGCCGCGTCGCCGAGTGGGATCTCGCGAAGATCGCGGCGGAGCTGCAGCTCGCCTCTTCGCGCATCCCGGGCGGGTGCGTCTACGAAGACGGGTCGTTCGCGCTCGTCTCAGACGCCATCCTCACCGGGAGGCCGACGAAGATTGACCTCGCGATCGACGGCCGGCGCTTCACGGGGCACCATACGGGCGTGCTCGCGTTCCGGAAGGGGGAGGCGCTCGTCGCGACGGCGGGCTCGAAGCTCTTCTGCGACGGTCAGGACGTGGGGACGCCGCGCCCGGCCCGGCCCTGACGGGCGATGCTCACGCCGTGACGCCCGGGCGCGACGTGCCTCGGCGTCCACGCTTGATATCAAAGGATGGCGTCTCGGCAATCGGTGAAACTTGGGAGCTGCGGCGATGTGCATAAATACGGCAATACGGCATTGCGGTTGCCCGGCAGTTCTGCTATCCTATCTGCCATGAAAGCAACAATGCAGATTCCAGATGAGATGTACCGCGAAGTCAAGGCGAAAAGTGCGCTTGAAGGGCGTTCCGTCCGCTCCGTGACGGTCATGCTGTACGCCAGTTGGCTCCGTGGCCTTGTGCCAGACCCAGATGCCGCGCCGAGACTCGCGACGGTAAAGTCCGTCGGCGGGAAAAGGCCCAATCTGTCCTGCTTTGGCGTCGGGCGGCGTTTTGTGCGCAAGAACGCCGACGGACCGCATGACATGGCTTCGATACGCGAAAGCATAGCCGCCGGGAGGAAGATGGCATGACGCATGGTCTTGACACATCCGTCGTCGTGCGAATCATATCCGGATTGCCGGAGGGCGCGGCGGAGAACGTCGGCGAGCGCATCGCGGCGGAGATTGCCGAAGGAAACGACTTCGCCGTTTCCGCGCTTGTGCTTTCCGAGGCGTACTTCGCGCTTCAGCACCACTATGCGTTTACGAAGGAAGAGGCGTTGCAGTCCCTGCTTGCATTCTCTTGTACGGATGGAATTCGCGTGGCCGCATCAATCAGGGCGACATTGGAGTCGCCGAATCTTGCCAAGGCAAACCCCGGCTTTGTGGATCGCATGATCGTAGGCGAATACGCCACGGTGGGGAGTGATACGTATTCATGCGAAAAGTCGTTCCGCCGCCTTGCTGGGACGGTGGTGATTCCGGGGTGATTGATTCGCCCGCAGAGGAGAACGCGGATGTAAAGAAAGACGAGGCATTGTGACTGCAACAACGCTGGAATGCTTGTTAATGCCGAATGCTTGTGGATTGCAAAGTCCCCACCGGGGGCAAGGTGCTGGTGAAGATGGGTAGCGACATCCTCTCGAAATGGGTCGGCGGAACAGAAGAGAACATCCGAGCGGCGTTCGCCGAAGCCGAGGCCGAAAACGTCCGAAACTTGACTGTACAGGTTTTGCGCAAGGCGGGAGGAGGGTGTATAATGACGGCGCGAACTTGAAGAAAAGGACATCGACATGAATAGACACCTTAAACTCCTGGTCTGTCTGTGTGGTGCGGCGGCGTTCGCGGCTGATGGCGAGAATGCCGCGCCGGCCGATGAGCTGGCCGCGCGTCGCCTTGAGGCGGCCATCCCGCTCGCCCCGGAAGGGTATCGTCGCCCCAAGGACTGGAAGCCCGCCCTTTATCCGAAAGGCCTCCACCAGCTTGCGAAGGAGCATTCGGCTGATCTCATGGCGCGGGCAAAGGTCCAAATGGACAAAGTACGCGCCGTGAACGGACAGGGGCGCTACAAGGCGACCGGGAAGTCCATGGACGCGCACCCCTGCCCGGAATGGTTCGTCGACGCCAAGCTCGGCATCTTCATTGATTGGGGCCCCTGGTCGTTGGCGAGCTGGTGCCCCTACGTGAAGGGTGCGCGCCTCTACCCAGACTGGTATGAGCTGCGGTGCCACACGCAGACAAACCATATCGCGTATCACCGGAAGAACTGGGGCCCCGACTTCCAGCGCGACCACTTCCTCGACCTGTTCAAGGCCCGTTCGTTTGATGCGCCCGCCTTGATGAAGACGTTCCGCGCCTGTGGCGCGAGGTACGTCGTGCCGTTCCTGAAGCACCATGGCGGATTCTGCCTGTGGGATTCGAGCTTTACGTTCCGCGACAGCGTTGACCAGGGGCCGCATCGTGATCTTGCACGCGAGATGGCGGACGCCTGCCGGGCCGAGGGCCTGAAATTCGGCCTGTACACGTCCCAGGCCGGAGAATGGGAATACCCCATTCTCCAGGACGACGGTTCGATCAAGATGTTCCTTGAGGCAAACCCCAAGCTCAAGCCCTATACGCCCGACATGGAAGGGCGCTGTTCCGGCAAGGTCGCCGTGAAGGACTTCGTGTACGACTACATCGTGCCCCAGACGACCGAGTTCATTGACAAGTACGACCCCGATCTCCTTTGGTACGACTATGACTGGGCCACATTCGCCGACGAGAACGGCAGCTATGAGATCACGGCCTACCTCTACAACCGCGCCGAGGGCCGAAAGGACGTGGCGTGCAATGACCGCTATGGGAAGGCGCGCCCCGAGGAGATCGTCGGACGCTTCACCAAGCGGAAACGTTCTTGGCTGCGCACGGTGCGCGGCGACTTCTTTACGGACGAGTGGGGCGATACCGCCGAATGCCTTGACCCCGCAAGATGGCATCCCTGGGAATCCTGTTCGGGCATCTCAAAGGCGTACGGGAACCACTGGATGGAGAACTTCGACGAAAGCATGGTGATGACGGAACGTGACTTCATCATCCATTTCTCGGACATCGTGGCGCGGGGCGGGAACCTGCTCCTGCTCGTGAACCTCGACCCGCAGGGCGCAATCCCCGACGTCCAGAAAAAGCGCCTGGAACAGATCGGAAGGTGGCTCGGGACCTATGGCGAGGCGATCTACGGGACGCGCATCTGTGCGCCGTTTGCGACGCCGGACGTCGACTACACGCAGACGAAAGACGGGGCGACGCGCTATGCGATCGTCAAGCGGCCGGCGGGCGAAGTGACGTTGGCCTGTCCAGTCCCCGCCGGGTCGAAGATCGTTGAAATCGCCTCCGGGAGGGAGCTGGCGTTTGCGCGCGCCGCAGGCGGCGTGTACATGACGTTGCCCGCGGATCTCGCTGCCCGTGAAATCCCGTTTGCCGTGAGAATCGGGCGATGAGTCTCGGGGTCTGTGCCGACATGGCTGCCTCCCGCCGCATTCCAGACTTCCGTTCGCTTGTCGGCTGACATCAGGAGCAAGGCATGAAAAGAACCTGTGCGTGGATCGGCATCGGGATGGCCCTGTTCGGGAACGCGCTGCTCGCGGCCGCCGCGCCGTGCGAACCGACCGTCACGTCGATCCACTGTGAAACGCCCGGCGGCGTGCTGAAGCCGGGCGAGACGCCCGTCCTCTTCTTGACCAACGCATCGGCCGCGCAGCTTTCATGGAAGCTTGAAGACGCCTACGGGCGCGAGCGGGCGCGCGGTGCGTGGCCCGCGACGGGACGGCTTTCGCTTGCCCCGCTGGAAACGGGCTACTACCGGCTGACGGCTGCGCATGAGAACGGGAAACGTCTCCGCTCCACGACGCTGTGCGTGGTGGAGCCGATTCGCGAGCCGCTGCCGGAAGATTCGCGCTGGGCGATCATGACGGCGCTGCCCTGCGTGGTCCGCCCGGGGAACGTGGACGCGCCCTGGCACGGGGGCGACCTCCTTCGGCGCGATGCCGACCTGCTCGCCGAACTCGGCTTCCGCTGCGCGCGTGAGATCTTCCTGTGGCCGGGGATGGAGCCGCAGCGCGGCGTGGAGCGGCCGTTTGAAGCGCGGGCGCAGCGCGCGTTCGACCTGCTCGCCGCGCGGGGCGTGAAGATGATGCCGTTCTTCGAGCGCGCGCCTGCCTGGACGAAGCTGGGCGACGAGTCGTCGGAACTGCCAAGGGACCTCATGGCTCTCTACCGTTTCGCCGCGCGTCTTGCGCGCGAGAACAGGGGGAGGGCCGCTTGCTGGGAATTCTGGAACGAGCCGGACATCGCATGCCGCTCGCGGGAGGGCGCGTGGGAGTATGCGGCCTGCCAGAAGGCGGCGTATCTGGGCTTCAAGGACGGCGATGGCGCGACGCCCGCTACCCATGGCGCGTTCTGCCATGCGCCGTTTACCGACTACAACCGTGCCGTGTGCGCAAACGACATCGCCAAATACACGGACGTCTTCAACTACCACTGCTATCAGGCGTTGTCCGCCTACCCCGCCTGGGCGGCCGACCTGCGCCGTCTGATGGCCGAGGCGGGCTGTGCGGACCGCGCCTTGTGGATCACGGAACATTCTACGAACCAGGAGGGCAATTCAACGGAAGACTCCGTCCGCAAGGGCTTCAAGCAGCATTCCCGCGAACAGGAGGCGATCGTCGCCGAGTTCATCCCCAAGGGCTTTGTGGGGCTTGCCATGGAGGGCGTGGCGCGGGATTTCCTGTTCATCCTGACCGGCATAAACGAGCGTCAGGGAACGAAGGATTGGGGCCTCACGCGGCGTGACGGCACGGTGAAGCCGGCATTTGCGGCCGCCGCGACGTTCTTGAGGCGCGTGGGGGCGGTCCGCTTCGAGGGGGCCTTGGAGACGCCTGCGGACATTCGCGCCTATCTGTTCTCGCATACGAATGGGCAGCAGACCGTGATGGCGTGGGCGGTTTCGGATCTTGACCGGGCGCCGAAGGAGATCAAGGGTCCGCTCAGACCCCATGCGCGCACGTGGACGGCGCCCGGCAAGGGCCCCCTCCGCGTGACGGATCATCTCGGGTTCTCCTCGATGTGCGCGGGAGGGGCGCTGACGCTCACGCGCACGCCCGTCTACATCGACGGCCTCCGGGGACTGTCCCCGAAAAAGGCGCCGCGCCCCGTTGGAAAGGTCGGCGCAACGCCGCCGGCCCCCGACGAAGACCGGCGCGTCGTCGTCCAACTGCGGCCAGACCGTTCGGACTTCGCGCTGGGGGACGGCCGCGCCACCGCCGAGATGAAGAACGCGAACGGGAAGATCAGGGTCGAGGTGTGGAACTTCGAGGGCCATGCCAAGACGGGGCGGCTTGTCGTGGGCGGCGGCCGCCTCGCAGGTCTGCCGGACGAGGTGGCGCTGCCGGCATGGGGGCACGCGACATTCCAGACGACCTTGCAGACAACCGGCGTCGTGGGACGGATCGAGGTCGCCGGGGTGTTCAACGGGAGGCGTGCGTCGAGGCTCGTGATGCCCTACTATGACGTGGCGACGCTTGCGGCGCATGCCGCCGTCGTGCCGCTTGCGACGGACGATCCGGCGCGTTGGACGCGCAACACCAGCGCGCACACGTGGACGTGTTCCTATGACCGCGTCGAGAAGGCGATCCGCTTTGACGCCGCCTGGAAGCCGGATGCCTCCGACCGCTGGATGTATCCGAAATACACGCTCGACCCCTCCCGCGAGAACATGGCCGGCGCCGTGGAAGTCACCTACGAGGTGAAGATGGCGCAGGACAAGGCGGAGAACGATGTCGACCACTGCAACGCGATGTTGGCCTATGCGCCCGGCAAGGGGCGCACGATGCTCTTCCTCCCGCAGAAGCCGCCGGGCGGGACCTGGGAGAGGCGGTCGTTTGTCGTGCCGGCGCACAGCCCCGACGGCGGCCCGGCGAGCGTTGACGTGCAGGGAATCCAGTTCGGCTGCGGGCCGCGGGGGACGCGCCTCACGTACTGGCTGCGCAATGTGCGTGTGCTTCGCAGCCCGCGCGCGCTCGTGGACTACGCGCCGTACTTCACGGACGAGGTCTACGCCCAGACAAACGGCTGCCGCCGCGCGAATCTGGAACCCATGCTGGACGCGGAGACGCTGGTGCCGAACGGCGGCATCTGCCGGTTCATGCCGAATGGGGGGTGGAAGAAGGGCAACACCCCGCGCCTTGCGCGTGTCTTCGGTGAATCGCCGTACCAGACAAGCGCCCCGATGCTCTATGACCGCCCCGACTGGTATGAGCTTGAGCGCGCGCGGGGCGAGTGGCTGTTTGACCGGCGCCTGGAGCCTCTCTTCAAGCGGTGCCTTGCGGAGCGGGCGCGCCTCTCGCTGGGGCTCGCCTGCAACACGGGGTCGGGATCCGTCCGCCAGATGCACGCGGGCCGCGCGTTGGCCGTGCCCGCGTACCTCTTCGACGAAGTCGCGGCCGAGGGGCATCCAGGCCTCCAACGTTCCTGATCTTCCGTTAGCGCGCGTCGGTTCCGTGAGCCAGCGGCATGGGCAAGGTGCCATGAGCCAGATGCCAATCCGATACGGCGCGGCGATCGGCGCGGTGGTCGAGGCGGACGTCGTCGAGACGCTTTCCCGCACGCCTTGACCGGAAGCGCATCGGCCGAGCGCGTTCCGCGTCGCGTCGACCTGTGACGGCATGGACGGGTTCTGCGCCGACTTATGGTATCATCTTGACCGGGCATTGAGGGCTCAGACGATGGAACACACGAAGTACAAGATGATTTTCGAGACGCTCCGGAGCGAGATCTGCAGCGGCAAGTACGAAACGCGGAAGTTCCTCAGCGAAGCGCAGCTCGTGCGCCGTTTCGGGGTGGCGCGGTTCACCGTTGTCCAGGCGCTTGAGGGCCTGCGCAAGGCGGGGCTCGTGGTGCGGCGGAAAGGCAAGGGGACGTTCCTGACGGCGTTCGCCCGGACCGCCACGGGGCCCATTGGCCTGATCCTGCCGGGGCTTGCCTACGGCGAGATCTTCACGCCCATCTGCAGCGAGGTGGCCCGCATGTGCCAGGGGCAGGGGCGCAGCGTCCTCCTGGGCAACCTCTCCGTGGACGATCCCGGCGCGCGCGCGGAAATGGCCAAGAAGCTGGCGCAGGACTTCGTCCGGCAGCGGGTGGCCGGGGTGATTTTCCATCCGATCGAGTACGTGTGCGATTCGGCGGGCGTGAACAAGGAGATCCTCGCGATCCTGGAAGACGCGCAGGTTCCGGTTGTGCTGATCGACTACGATGTCGTGTCGAGCCCGGCGCGCAGCCGCTACGACGTGGTCGGCATCGACAACGTTGCGGCTGGACGGCGGCTCGCGGAACATGTCCTCGCGCAGGGGGCGAAGAGCGCCCTGTTCGTGAAGCGGAAGGACTGCGCGTCGACGGTCGAGCAGCGCCTTCTGGGCGTGGCCGAGGCGTTTCGTGCGGCGGGGAGGGCGTGGGGCAGGCGGAACGTCGTTGTCGCCGAGCCCTCTGCCTGCGGCGCGGCGCTGAAGGCGCTGAAGGGCATGCCGAAGCCTTGTGCCGTCGTCTGCGGGTACGACCTGCATGCCGTCGGCGTCCTGAAGGCGCTGGAAAGGGAGCGGAGCTTGGCGGTCCCGCGCGATGTCCTGCTCGCGGGATTCGATGACGTGCAGTGCGCCCGCGTGATGTCGCCATCGCTGACGACGATCCACCAGCCATGCGTGCAGATCGCCCAGACCGCCGTGGAGGTCCTCATGCGGCGGATGCGGAAGCCGGAGAGCGCCGTCTTGACGTTACTGCTCGACGCCCCGCTTGTTGTGCGCGAATCGACGGGCTGCCGTCCCGCCGTCTAGAACGGCGAGGCCGCGCCGCCGCCTTGCGGATTCTGCAAGGGTTTTGTAAAAACTGCAATTGCGGGGCGGCGGGGCGCTTCGGTATACTGGAGGGGCGCCGGGGGCATCCGCGCCCCGGCGGGAAAGGTGCGCAGAAGAACATGCTCATTCAGAACGCTCACGCCGTGACGCCCGGGCGCGACCTCGGTCGCTCGTCGATCCGCGTCGCCGGGGACCGCATCGTGGACATCGGCGCCGGCCTCGCGCCGGCGCCCGGCGAGGAGGTCGTCGCGGCGGACGGTCTCCTCGCGCTGCCCGGCTTCGTCGACATCCACACGCACGGGCGCTCCGGCTGTGACTTCTGCGACCTGACGGACGCGGCGTTCGACACGATGGGCCGCGACCGCCTGAAGGACGGCGTGACGGGGTTCCTCGCGACGGGGCTCACGCGCCCCGAGGCGGACCTTGCGGCGCTCTGCCGCTGCGCGGAGCGCTACAAGGCGCGCGGCGCGGGCGCGACGTGCCTCGGCGTCCACCTTGAAGGGCCGTTCTTCAACCCCGAGATGGCGGGGGCCCAGAACCCGGCGTTCCTGCGCGCGCCGGACGCGGACCTCGTGCGCCGCCTCCACGCGCTTTCGCCCGTGAAGAAGGTGTCGCTCGCGCCGGAGCTGGACGGCGCCGAGGCGTGCATCCGCGCGCTCGCCGGCATGGGCATCGTCGTCTCGGGCGGCCATTCCGCCGCCGACTTCGCCTGCTTCCAGCGCGCGCGCGCGGCGGGGATGACGCACCTCACGCACTTCTGCAACGCGATGGTGCCGATCCACCACCTGCGCCCGTCGATGGTGACGGGCGGGCTTCTGGCGGACGACGTCCTGGCGGAGATCATCACCGACGGCGTCCACCTCGCCGATCCGATGATCCGCCTCATCGTGCGCGCGAAGGGCCCCGACCGCGTCATGGTCGTCACCGATTCGATGTGCGCGGCGGGCTGCCCGGACGGCCTCTACGAGCTGGGCGGGCTGCGCGTGCGCGTGGCGGACGGCTGCGCGCGCCTCGCCGACGTGCCGAACGACCCCGCGCGCCTCGTCAGCAACGTCGCCGGTTCGGTGGCGCTCTACCACCAGTGCTTCCGGCGCTACGTGCAGGCGACGGGGCTGCCGCTCCACGAGGCCGTGAAGGCGGCGTCCTACAACCAGTGCCGCTCGCTCGGCATCCCCGACCGGGGCGAGCTCGCCCCCGGGAAGATTGCGGACGTCGTTCTCCTCGATGCGGACCTGACGCCGCGCGCGACGTTCGTCGGCGGGCGCCTTGCCTGGAGCGCGCGGTGAAGGCGGGGCGCATGAAGTGGGTCGTGCTGGGGCTCCTGTGGGTGGCCTACTTCCTCCTGCAGGCGATGCGGCAGGTCTACAACGCCTCGCTGCCGCAGATCCGCGCGGACTTCGCGGCCGCCGGCGCGACGGCCGTCTCGCTGGGCCTCGTCGGCACGGTGTTCTACTTCGTCTACGGCCTCTGCGCGCCCTGCGCGAGCGTCGTCGCGGACGTCTTCCGGCGCAAGGCCGTGATCGTCGTCGGCTGCCTGCTCTTCTCCGTCGGCGTCTTCGCGAGCGGCTGCGCCGGGACGCTCGCGATGATCGTCCTCTCCTACGGCGTCGTCAACGCGCTCGGACAGAGCATGGTCCCCGCCAGCTCGTCGGCGGTCATCTCCGAATGGCACGAGAAGACGCGCGCGACGGCGCTGTCGATCTACCAGGTGGCGAACTACGCGGGGATCATCCTCGCCGCGCTCCTGGCCGGCGGGGTCGGCGCGCGCGGCGCGGGCACCTGGCGGTGGGCGTTCTGGATCCTGGGCGGGTTCGGCCTCGTGTGGGCGGGCGTCCTGGCCGCCTGCCTCCGGACGCAGCCGGCGGCGGAGGCGGGGCGGCGGGAGGCGCCGCGCCCGGCGGCCGCACGGGCGGAGAAGCCGTCCGTCCGCGCCGCGCTCGCCTCCGTCCTCGGCTCGCCCGTCGCCCTTCTGCTCACGCTCGCCTTCGGCTTCACGATGTACGGCGACAACGGCTACAAGGTGTGGATGACGACGTACCTGAAGGATGCGTTCGCCGCGACGACGCCCGCGTCCGCTGCGTTCCACGCCGTCTTCTGGTTCTACCTGGGGGCGGTGGCCGGCATCGCGGCGGCGGGCCGCCTCTCGGACCGCCTGGCGCCGCGCCGCCCGGCCGCGCGCTTCGAGGTCGCGCTCGCGGGCCTCGTCCTCTCCGCGCCGTGCGTGGCGCTCGCCGTGCGGGCGCGCACCCTCGCCGGCGCCTGCGCGGCGCTGGCGGCCTGGGGCTTCGCGCGCGGCATCTACGACTCGAACTTCTTCGCCTCGCTCCACGACGTCGTCGCGCCGCGCTGCCGCGCCGCCGCGACGGGGCTCTTCTGCTGCGGCGGGTTCGTCCTCGGCTCGTTCGCGCCCGCCGTCCTCGGCTGGATCGCGGAGCGCGCCTCGATGGCCGCCGGGATGCGCTCGCTCGGCTGGTTCTACCTCGCGGGCGGGCTGACGATCCTCGTCGCCCGCCACCTGTTCATGCGCCGCCCGACGCCCGGTAGCGCGCCGGCGGCGCGCCCGTAGCGGCGGCGAACGCGCGCGAGAAGTATTCGACCGAGGCGTAGCCGCAGAGGGCGGCGACTTCGCGCACAGGCTTCGCCGTCTGCCTGAGGAGGTGCCGGGCCCTCTCCACGCGCACCTGCGCGATCTCGCGCTGGACGCTGTGGCCGAGCGCCTTGGCGAAGGCGCGCTCGACGAGCGTGCGGGAGTAGCCGGCGTGGCGGAACACGTCGGCGGCGGAGATGCCCTCGCCGACGTGTTCGCGGATGAAGGCGAGGGCCTGCGGGAACCACGGCGGGAGGCCGGGGTAGGCCAGGGTGGAGGCGCGCGCGACGACGCCCCGCGGGGGGATGTGCCGGACGGCGGGGAGGGGGGCCTGGGGCGCGGCGAGCATGGCGGCCAGGGCCTCGGCGGCGGCGACGCCGATGCCGTGCGCGTCGGGGTCCACGCTGGAGAGGCGCGGCGAGGAGAACATGCTCTCAATACTGGCCATACGCTCCATGGCCAAGGCGATATATACCACAGACAATATTGGCCATTACGGCCTTGCCGTGGACTATTACACGCATTTCACCTCCCCGATACGCCGCTATCCCGACATGATGGTACACCGTCTGCTGACACGCTATGCAGAGGGCGGGCGCAGCGCAGAACGTGTCAAGACCGAGGAGCTGTGCAAGCACTCCTCCGACATGGAACAGCTTGCCTCCAACGCCGAGCGTGCCTCGATACGCTACAAGCAAGTGGAATACATGGCAGACCACATCGGCGAGGTGTACGACGGCATAATTTCGCACGTCACAGAGTGGGGGCTGTATGTAGAGCTTGATGAAAACAAGTGCGAAGGGCTGGTTCCCGTGCGCGACCTCGACGACCAGTACTATGACTTTGACGAGAAGAACTATTGCCTCATCGGGCGCCGCAAGAAACACGTATACCAGCTCGGCGACAAGCTCACCGTGCAAGTGGCGCGCGCCGACCTCAAC
>OIZT01000931.1_pt1 | contig 15210 bp, 17 predicted proteins | sample 1588611 | NCBI WGS metagenome assembly OIZT01 (sample SAMN03283278) | human gut metagenome | biome: human-associated habitat; material: feces | host: Homo sapiens | place: Peru | collected 2012
ATAGCTGCGGCTCATACGGTTTTTAATATAGCTAATGTTATAGTATTTTATTTTCTAACCGATAAACTTGAAAAAATAGTTTGCATTCTAATAAAAGAGAAAGACGATGAAAAACATGCAAGTTTGCTTTTAGATAAACTTTTAAATATGCCAATATCGGCGGAAATAGAAGTTAGAAAAGAAGTGACTTATATGGGAGAGATTGCAAAAAAAATGTTAATTAGAATAAAAGAATTATTCGATAATCCGAGCGAAAGATTATTAAATAAAATAAGAGATAACGAAAAACTTTTAGATAATACCGATAACGAAATTCACACTTTCTTGCTTAAACTTTTAGGAAAAAATACTTTAAACTCTTCAAATATAGCTTCTTTAATAAATATAAGCACTTATTACGAAAATTTGGGAGATAATTTAAAAGATTTGGCAAAAGCGATTATTAAAGGAAACGAAAAACGAACTTTATTTAACGAAATTCAAAAAAAAGATATACTTAAAATGATTAATAATAATGTTGAGTTTATAGATTATTTATCGACTTTAATTCCTCAATATTATTATATAAATAAAGAAAAAACTTACGAAGAAGCGATTGAAAAATATCATCAAGTGAAAGATTTTTATTATCAAGCGAGACAGAGACATTATGATAATGTGGATAAATCTTTAATTCCTCCGCTCAACGCTCATTTATACGGCGATGTTTTGGTTTATTTCAATAGGTCAATTTCAAATCTTGTAAATATAGTCGAAGAGATAACGGGAAAAGATAAATAAAATTAAAAATAAATAAAAAACACTAAAAAATAGTGTTTTTATTAATATTTTATTTATATTACATATATTATAATTATTTTCTTTTAAGTATATTTCTTCCTTTAAAGTAAGACCACCTTCTGGTCCAATTACAAAACATACACTATTATAATTATTATTAGATATATAATTACTAATCATATTATCTTTTTCACTAACAGAACAACATAGTTTTAAATCTGCTTCAATATTTATAATATCCTTAAAATTAATTACATTAGTAATAATAGGAATAGTATTTCTTTTTGATTGTTCACTTGCTTCTTTACATATAGTATTCCATCTAATTAATTTCTTATCTTCTTTTTTTGTATCTAATTTAACTATACTTCTTTCCATATTAACAGGTATTATTTTACTTACACCAAGTTCAGTTAACTTTTGTAATACTAAATCCAGCTTTTGTTCTTTAACTAAACCTATTATAGCAATTATCTCCTTAGGTAATTCTTTATCTTCATTAATAACTGTATCAATATGTAATTCTAAATTATTATCTAAATTACACAAATATGTTTTTTTATCAAAAACAACTTCAACTTTATCATTTTCCTTCATACGCATAACATTTTTAATATGGTGTATATCAGAATCAGATAAAGTTATTTTATTTTCTTCTATATTTTTAGCAAAATATCTTTGCATTAATAATAACTCCTAAGTAACATATTAGCTAATACTTTAGATAATTCACTATTAGTTAAATTATATATCTTATCCTGAATTACTTTTACTATTGTATATTCATCAATTTTATTATTTTTTAAATACAAAAATTCTATATCCCCAATATTTAATTCCTTAATAACTTTAAATTCTCTATTATCAGTTAAAGTTATTATATCATTAGCATTATACCTCATCTTAATCTACCCCTATCATTATATTTAATTACATCTTTAATACTAGTACCATCTTTAATAATATTTCTTTTAATTCTAGATAATAAATCTTTTAATTCCTCTGTAAAAGTAGGTTCATCATCATCAAAATCAATTTTTTCTAATTCATCATCTTCTCTATACTTTGACATATCGATTATCTTATTTTCAATCGGTACACCACTAGTAACATTAAACTTTTCATTATTAGTTTCTTGAATTCTTATACCATTAATATTTTCATTTAAATGTTTAGCACTAATATATTTTTTACCATTATCATCCTCATATACAGGTATAGTAAACTTTTTATCTTCCATACATACATCTCCTTTATTTAATTCTATCATAAAATTAAATAAGTTTAAAGAAAAAATTAATTTTAAATATTAAAAGTAGAATATTTCTATTCTACCTAAGCAATAATTTCTTCCTTACCCCTTTTTTTAATTACAATTAACTTTTCATAATCATTATTATTTTTTTTCATAGTAATAAAACCAATTATAGAAAATACAATTGCTCCAATAGCATTAACTATTAAATCTTTCATTGTATCAATTAAACCAATATCTAAATATCCATTCCATTCTTCACCATTAATAACTACACTATCTATATCAATAGTATATACTTTATTCTCTTTATTTGGATCAAATTTAACTGAATTAATTTTATATATAACAGTATCCTTTTGCATATCAGCATCAAATAACCCGTCTACTCCAAACTCAAAGAATTCCCATAATACTCCAATTGTCATAGAAAAGCAAAATGATGCAATTAATAGAAATTTAGGATTTAACTTAACACCAATTCTTTCGTTATTATTAGCCATATTAACTAATGAAAATCCTACTGCACCCATAATAAAACCATTTAAAGTATGCATAACAGTATCTAAATTAGGTATATTTTGATATCCTGCATTAACTTCCCCAATAATTTCTGCCACAAAAACAAATAATAACATTGCTACTTCAAGCGACCCAGAAAATTGTATTTTAAGTTTTTCTTCCAATATAAATGGCATAATTAATAAAATTAACACCAACAAACAAGTAAAAGCATTCTCATATTTACCAATAACTATACTATAAATTAATATAATAAGTACAAATAATCTAAGTAGGAAATATAATATTGTAGTAAACTTATTATTTTTAAAATCAAGACTTCTAAATTTATTAACTTTTTTCTTCATAAAATCCTCCTTAATAATATATATGATATTTTAACAAACTTTTAAAAATTATTCAACTACATATTTCTTAAAAGAAAGAAAAAACATACAAGTTAACTCATATGTTTAAGTTCCATTTACTAAATTTCCTATTCTTTCAATTTCTTCATCATTTCTATTTTCACAACCAGTAAGAATAGTACAACCAATTAATATACATAATAATATAATTATCTTTTTCATATTTCTCCTTATTTTAATAATAATTTTAAAGCTTCTTTTACTTGATCTTCTAAAGATAAATCTTGTTTAACATTAGGTATAACTTTCTTTATTTCAGGATTTTTATAACCCAAACTTAATAGTACATCCACTAATTCATTATTATTATTAACAGAAACATTACCACTTACAGTAAGTTTACCTTTTAAATCAAGTATAATTTGTCTAGCTACTTTATCTCCAATTTTAGGAAATTTCTTTAAATATAAAATATTTTCTCTGTCTATTGCATCTGCAATACCATTTATTGAACCAGTTGCTAATATAGGTAATGCCATTTTACATCCTAAACCTTTAACAGATATTAATTTTAAAAATAATTCTTTTTCTTCTTTTTCTTTAAATCCATATAATAAATGTTCATCTTCTTTTATTTGTGTATAAGTATATACTTTATATTCATTATCTATTTGAAATGAATATGGATTAGCAACATATATTAAATATCCAATATTATTATTTTCTAGTATTATATAAGAACTTTCTATTTCTGTAACAATTCCTTTAATATATCCATACATTATTTTAACTCTCTTACATCTTTACTTTTTAAATTAGTTAATATTTCATTATCTAATACTAGTTTTTTACCATGATTAACACCATCAATTGCCTGTTTAATTAAAACATCCATTATTTCTCTATAATCAATATTCTTATCAGTCCATAAATGATGTGAAAAATATGCTGGAATTATATTAACTTCATCTACATATATTTTTTTCTTTGCTGTATCATACAAATAATCTACTCTAAGCATACCTTTAGCACATAATAATCTAAATGTTTGTGTAGAATATTCTTCAATATTTTTAACTAATTCTTTTGGACTTTCTATTGGATATATTTTCTTTACCTTAGGATTTTCACTAGTTTCTAATGTATATTTATCTTGATAAGTACAAATACCTTCTTCATTAATTACTTCTTCAATTGCACTCGTATGTATTTTATTATATGTACCCATTACAGCACAATTGAATTCTCTTTTCTTTTCAATATATTCTTCGATCAAAAATCTTTCATCATATTCTAATGAACTATTTATAGCATTGTCTAATTCTTCTTTTCTATTAATTATTTCAATACCTATACTACTACCAAGTCTAGCAGGTTTTAATATAAGTGGATAATTCAATTTATTTATTTTTTTAAATAATTCATCTTTATCTTTTAAATAATCAGTATCATAAAACCATACATAATCTGTAACAGGAATATTATTAAACTCTAATAATTGTTTAGTAAATATCTTATCTTGTCCAAGTGCAGAAGCATAAACATCACTACCTACACAAGGTATACCTAAAGTACTTAAATATCCTTGAATAGTACCATCTTCAACACCCTTTCCATGTACAATAGGAAATGCTAAATGTATTTCATTTATTTCTCTTTTTATACCATGAGATTTTTGTAAAACAAACCTACCATCTTTATTAATTAAATTAACCTTTGTAGCATATCTATTAATTAATCTAAAATCCTTATAACTATCAATATGTCTAAGCATACCACCAGTATACCATACCAAATCTTTTGTTATATATATTGGTATTATTTCATATTTCTCTTTATCAATATTATCCATAGCTTGTAGTGCAGTAATAACAGATATTTCATGTTCTACACTTTTACCACCAAATATTACTCCAATATTTAATTTCATTTTTACACCTCTAAATATATTATAAGATAAATTTCTTTATTTTAAAAGACAAATTCTCATATTTTACACTTATTAGTCAAAAGAAAAAGATGATTATTCATCTTAAAACTTTATTTTACTACTTATATAGTTTTCTACTTCATCAATATTTAATTTTATTTGTTCCATAGTATCTCTATCTCTAATAGTAACAGTATTATTAGTTAATGTATCTTCATCAATAGTTATACAGTAAGGTGTACCAATAGCATCTTGTCTACGATATCTTTTTCCAATTGAACCAGATTCATCATAACTAGTCATAAAACTTTTACATAGTTTTTCATAAATTTCTTTTGCTTTTTCACTATGATATTTCTTAACTAATGGTAATACAGCACATTTATAAGGAGCAAGATAAGGAATAAAATGCATTACTTCTCTTTCTTCACCATTTTCTAATGTTTCTTTTTCATAAGAATTAAATAACACTGCAAGTACAGTTCTATCTAATCCATATGTTGATTCAACTATATATGGAATATATTTTTCATTAGTCTCAGGATCCAAATATTCTTGACGTTCTCCGCTATATTCTTGGTGACGAGTTAAATCATAATTAGTTCTATTATGTGTACCATTTATCTCTCCCCATCCAAAAGGAAATAAATACTCAATATCACAAGCAGCTTTTGCATAAAAAGCTAATTTTTCATGATCATGAAATCTTAATTTTTCTTCAGGAATACCTAAATCCATATAGAAATGTTTACCATAATTTTTAAAATATTCATATAATTCCATATCAGTTCCTTCTTTACAGAAAGTTTGATATTCCATTTGTTCAAATTCAATTGTTCTAAAAGTAAAATTACCTGGAGTTATTTCATTTCTAAATGCTTTACCTATTTGACCAATACTAAATGGTAATTTAGCTCTCATACTTCTTTGAACATTAAGAAAGTTTACATATTCTCCTTGAGCATTCTCTGGTCTTAAATATACAACATTTTTATTATCATTAGTTACACCACGATATGTTTGAAACATTAAGTTAAATTCTCTTATATCAGTAAAATTACTCTTACCACATTTAGGACATGGAACTTTATTTTCTTTAATAAAATTCATCATTTCTTCTTTACTCATAGCGTCTCCAATAGAACTATTAGTAAAATCATTTATTAAATTATCTACTCTATGTCTTGTATTACAAGATTTACAATCTGCTAACGGATCAGAAAAACTTGATACATGACCACTTGCTTCCCAAACTCTTGGATGCATTAAAATATCTGCGTCAACCTCATAAGCATTTGCACGCTCTTGAATAAACCTCTTTCTCCATGCGTCCTTAATTGCATTTTTTAATCTACTTCCAAGTGGACCATAATCCCAAGTATTAGCAAGTCCTCCATATATTTCACTTCCTTGAAAGATAAATCCATAATTTTTACAATAATTTACCATTTCATCCATTCTAATTTCTTTCATATTATCACCCTTTCTTAAAATAAAAATTCTTAAAACTTATAAGGACGATTATTAACCGCGGTTCCACCTTATTTATTCTAAGAATCAACTTCATTTTTAATCGCTGTTACAGATTCCACCCTGCGTCTTCGCTTTTCATATATATATCATTTTATCATTATTTTTTTATTTGTCAAGTATTATTTTTTCTTTAATAAAAGATTTAAAAACTCACTATCTGTACCATATTGTGAAGTATTCCAAGCCTTAACTATTTCAAAATTACATTCAGCATCATTCATCAACTTATTAAATTTATCTAATGTCATATCATTAAAATATCTTCCATCTTCAAATCTTTCATCATTTCCATATTTAAATGAAGCATACATTATACCATTAAATTTTAAACTATCATAAATTTTCTTTAATACTATCTTTAAATCTTCATCTTTTAAATGTAACAATGAAGCACATGCAAATACACCATCAAATAAATCTTTATAATCAATGTCAAAATAATTTTTATTTTCTACTTCTTGTCCTAAAGCTTCACTTGCTATCTTACACATATTAACTGAACCATCAATACATTTTACTTTAAATCCTTTTTCTTTAAAATATAGACTATCCCTTCCTGTACCACAACCTAAATCAAGTACATAAGCATTATCTATTAAATAATCTGCAAAAGTATTAGGAATATCAAATAAATAATTATCCCACTTGCTTTTAAAATTTTCACAATTATCATTATAATATTTTATAGTATCATTAATATACTCTTTCATTATACCACTCCTTATCTTTTTTTAATCTTTTCTTTAAAATATTACCATTAATTAACTCATCTTCATTTATACCTAAATTACTAAATGCACTTATATCCTTAGTTAAAGGATAATTACATAAAGCATTTACGAATTCTTTCTTAAAATTATTTGGATCATTCCTATAACTATCATATAGTATAACTGCAAATAACTTACCTATTCCATAAATATATGTCTCCCTTAAATCTAAAGGTTCTCTGTTTTTTGAAAACATATAATAATTTAACTTATCTTTTACCTTATCAGTCTCTAACCATATTTCTTCATCATTAACATTAATAAATTCTTCATGAATATCAATAGTATCACTCTTTTTAATATAGTTTGATATAGTATAAATATCCATATTATATAACAATATATTTTTATAATATAAATCAAATATAATCTTTATATCCTTATCTAACAATTTGTTTTCTCTTAAATAATTCATATATGCATACTCAAAAAAGCAAGAACAAACTTCAAAGAAAGGTGTAGCATCTGCCAAAAAAGGCATATTACGACCATACATAACTTCATGTTCATAAGAATGACCAAATTCATGCATCGTTGAAACAGCATCATCAATATTCTTTCTATAGTTATATTTTAATGTTATAAAGTTTTTCTTTAAACAATCTATATTCGAAGTTTCCCCATCATCTTTATTCAAATCTAAACTATAGAATATCTCACAATTATTTATTTTATCTTTAAACATTTTACATAATTTACTATCATAACTATTTAAAAATTCATACATTGATTCATTTAATACTTTGTTACTATAACCTTGTATTTTATTAGACAAATATTTATAAAAAGGATAATCACTAAAACACTTCATTACATTACTAGACATATTATTATATAATTTATTATTAATTATAACATTTTTATTAAATTGATTATACATATCTAATACTTTATCATCCAATACCATTGATAATTTTCTACTCTTTTCCCAAGATAAATACTCATTAGGTAAATCTGGATAACACATTTTATAAATATCAGAAAATAACGCCAAATCATATATAATTTTATTTATTTTCGAAGTAGTATTAGATTTAACAAATAAATATTCTAATTTTCTTAAATCTAATTCCAAGTTTCTTTCAATCTTATTTTGCTTTTCTAATAATTCTTCAACTGTCATCATACCACCCTAATATAAATATATCATAATATTTATATTTTATATACAAAATTAACTATTAGTAAACATTTATTTTCTTTTTATAATATCTTTTATTCTTTTATACAATATATTTGCACTATTACTAAATAAACATAATATACCAAAAACAATTAAAATTAAAGATATAAACATAATTCCTAGAACTAAAATAATACTAAATATATTATTTAACCTATAAAATAGCATTAATTCAATAGGTTTAATAAAATATAAAATACTAATTAATAAAGTAATTATAATAAAATATATAAAATACAAATTATTATGTTTAATATTATTTAACACTTTATTTTCTATAACCCTAATCTTTAATATAACATTAACTAAAAATGCAATAATAGTACCAAGTAATAAACCATTTAATCCATAAATATTAATTAATATTATACTTATAACTATATTAGTAATTGCACTAATAAATATAATATTCTTATTATCTTTAAATAATCCTTTTGAATTAATCAAAGATAAAAGAGGCAAACTAAGAATATATAATAAAGATATCAAAGAAAATAATATAACAGTATTATATTCCAATATATAGTTTTCCTTACCTATCCATAAATTAATAAAACTCCTTATACCTAAACTAAAAGTAATACCAATAGAAAATACTAAAATAATAAATATAATTAATAATTCCTTAAATAAAGGATATACCTTATCATTATCACCTTTAGCAAAAATATTACCAAATGAATTAACTACAGCAAGTTCAATTTTAGCACATATTTCATTTAAATATCTAGTTATAAATACATATGATGAATATATACTAACCATTACAGGTCCTAAAAAAGATACTAATATAATTGAATCAACATTATTTAATATTAAATTACCAATTTGTATACTTGCTAAATCCTTAGTCATACTAAACATTTTAGTGTTCTCATTTTTTACTTTATGTAACCAAGGAAACTTATGCTTCATAACAATTCTAATAACTATTTCTTCAATAATTTTAGCAATCAATATAGTAATAGCAATAGATTCTAAAGACTTAAACAAATAACAAGATACTATAATACCTATATCACATAATAATTTAATACTATTAAATACAATTGAATATATATACTTATTTTCTGAAGCACTAAGAATAGCTAAATATGTTTGACCACATCCAAAATACGCAATTAAATAAGAACAAGATATTATAACAAAAGCAATAATCGAAGTATTTCTATATCCATCTTCAAAACCATAAAATAAATATAATAATAAACTTACTAACATAATAATACTAAGTATTACAAAGCCAATTTTCTTAAATATTATCCTACTACCAGAATATATCCTATTAATATTTTTCTTATCATCATTAGAAAAATACTTATACAGTGAAAATATAACTGCATCTCCAAAACCAATTTGTGCTAAAAATACATAAGTAATAATTTGATTAATAGTTTGATAATAACCATTACCAACATCACCAATATATCTAATTAAAAACCTAACTTTAATTAAACCTACTATTCCTATAATTAAATATGGAATAATATCACATATCATATTTAAAAATACCTTCTTAGTCCTCATATCATATCACCTATTATATAATAAAATTATATCATTAATTAACTACATAGTAAATAAAGAAACTAAAAAGTTTTCTTTCTTTCTAGTTTCTTTACATAATCTATTTTATCATTAATAGTATAATATGATTCCTCAATATCATTAATCGAAGAATTAATATATGTTACAGTATAATTATCTCCTGTTTTTTCAACAATATATTTTCTATCATCTTTCTTTATTGTAGTTTTAAATTCTTCTAAGTAATTATCAAAAACATACATTGTATCTGTAACTAACTCATTTGTTTTATTATCAATTAATCTAGATTTAGTTATTTTTAATTTAAAATAATTATTATTAATACTATTATATAATTCTTCAAGAGTAGAATTAACATCAATACTTTCTAATATATCATTAAATTTATTTTTATTCATACTAGAGTCTTCAATAATTACTCTAACTTTATTGCATCTATCAATAACTATACCCTCATATATATTACAATAATTAGTTATAGAGTATTCTCTATCTTCCTTTTTATAAGTATATTCATTCATATTTATTATTAAATTATCCTTATTTGTATCAATATAATAAGTAAAAGTTTTATCTTTGTATATAATTTTTATCATATAATCATATAAAATAACATTATCTTCTACCTTAAAATTACATTCATAATTATCATCTATATATAATTTATATATATTATTTCCTTTCAATATTTTCATATTTTTTTCTGTATTTAGTATTTTTTTTAAAATACTTTCTAAATAAATATCAATTTCATTAACATCTTTATCAAAACTAATTATATTTTTCTTTATTACTATTCTATCTTTCATTTCACTTCACAATATATATTATACAAAAAATAAATAGTTAATTCAAGGAAATTAACTATTACTTAACTTTTTTAGCAACAAATTTATTTATCTTTACACCCTTACTACTAAACTTATGCTCATATTCAGTTTCAATATTATCTATATTTTCATTATGCAAATCATTAGTTAAATATAAAATATCATATCCATAATTACTTAACGATTCAATAGAATAATCAAATAGATCAATATTATCTGTTTTCATTTCTATAATATAATCATTTTTAAATATTTTACTATATTTATCCAAAAATATATTACTAGTAAGTCTCCTTTTAGCATGTCTTTCTTTAGGCCAAGGATCAGAAAAATTTAAATATATTTTATCTATTTCTTTATCAAAAACATCATCTATACTTATAACATCTAGTCTTAATAATTTTAAATTATTTAATTCTAATTCATTAGACTTTTGTATAGCTCTAACAATAACACTATCATATTTCTCAATACCAATAAAATTAATATTAGGATATTTTAAAGCATTATTTATTATAAAATCGCCTTTTCCCATACCAAGTTCAATATATATAGGATTATTATTATTAAATAATTTATTCCATTTACCTTTATAAATACTAGGATTATCTATATAATATAATCCCTTTATTATTATATCATTAGCACCTTTAACATTTTTAAGTCTCATAAAACACCTCTTAAATAATATAACATAAAAACCAAAAAAAATATACTTTTTCAAGAAAAAAAGAAGAATTATTCCTCTTTTACATTATCATAAAATGTTGTATTAATTATCATACCAAGTACAAACATAAAACTCATTGAATATAACCAAATAAGAAGTATTATAATACTAGATAAATTACCATATAGTATATCATATCTTGCAAAATACTCTATATAATAACCAAATATCACTGAAAATAACATCCATGATATAGTGGTAACTAAAGCTCCCATAGTAGTAGTCCTACTAGAAATTTGTTTACTTGGAGATATCGTATAAATAAGTTTTATATTAAATAATATAATAAAGAATGTCAATGGCCATTTAATTAAATTAATAAAAAATATTAATTCATCAGTAATAACAGAAAAAACCTCAGTTGATTTAACAAACAATAATATTTTTTCACCAAATATTGGTACAACCATTAAGAAAATAAATAGTAGTAATATATCTATCAATATTATTACAGATTTAATTCTATCCTTAACTATATCACTATCTTTTACTTTGTATAAATTATTCGCAGACTTTATAATTGCATAAGTACCATTTGTAGATACAACAAATGCAATTAAGTTAAAAATTCCAATATTAGTATCAAAACCACGACCAGATATAATATCTAAGACATATGTTGCCACAGAATTAGGTAACATATCATTTATAACCGAAGCAAGTCTATCTAATGAAATACTAAAAGAAGACGCAATTAATACAATTATAGTAAGAATAGGAATAATTGCAAGAAACAAGTAATACGCTAAAGATGCAGGCAATATTCCTAATTCTACTCTTTTAAACAAACTAATAATCTTTTTTAGTTTCTTTTTCATATTAGTTTTCCTTTTCTTTTTCCTTATTCTTTCTCATTTCTAAAGTTGCTTCATTAATCGCATCATCAACAGTCTTAATATCATCTAATATCATACTATATCCTATACTTGCACCATATCCATAAGGTAATTCTTTTAATTCCTTATATATTTTTCTAGTATAACTTACTACATCCTTTTCAGAATATCCAACCATATATACTAAGAATTCATTACCATCAGTACGCATAATATCAGTATTTTCTAATTGATTAATTATCAAAATGCTTGCAGCTTTCTTAATAACATTATCTCCCTCTTCATGTCCATGACTATCATTAATAGTTTTAATATTATTTAAATCTATTATCACAAAACATTGAGGATATATAACATTACTATCCCATTTTTCCATATTATAATTCAAGTAATTTCTATTTTTCAAAGAAGTCATAACATCAATAAATTTCATTTTTTCTTCTTTTTTAATTGTTTTTTCTTTATTTCTTTTATTCTTAATACCAAGTATTATTAATATTAAAATAAGTAATATTCCAAGTGCTATACCTACATATTTTAATATATTAGTAATATTACCACTTAAATAAGTTTCATTAATATTATAACTATATTTAATCTCATTATAATTTATCATAGATACATAAAAACTAAATAAATTAATAAATGTACTATTCTTATTAACATCCCTTATTACAAAACTATAATCAGTATTAATCGTATCATTATATATAATATTATAACTAGATAACTTTTGATTCTTATAATAATTATATGTATCTAAATCAAGTATTATAATACTATTACTATCAATATTTCTAATTAGTTCATCCGTATTATCATATCCTTTAGGTACAATACCATTCTTACTTAAATAATCAAATAAATAACTATTGCTAACAGTATATACTTCTTTATCCTTTAAACTTCTTATAGTACTTAAATAAGTAGTATCCTTAGATAAAATAACATATTCTTCCTTAAAAGGACTAATAGTATAATATCTATCAACATTAGTATTATTAGTACTAAAATTACCAAATACTAAATCAATTTCTCCACTTGATAAAGCATTCTTTAAATCATTAATATTATCATATCTAATAGTCTTAAAATCTACATCAAACAAATCTTCAAAACCACTTAAATAATTAGACAAAGTTCCCACAAACTCTTCATTTTCTTTCTTTTCATATGGAGTATATGTAACATAACCAAAAACATAAGAATTAGCATTATAACTCATCTTTTCTTCATCACTAATATTCTTAGCTTTAAAAAATAAATCAATAAAATTTTCTTTATATACATCATCAAAATATTCATTCTTATATTTCATTGTATACTTTTTCATTATATTTAATAATGTATTATTATCTTTAATAGATAAAACATATTTTTTATTAATATCACTTATATGACATATTATATTTAAATCATTTTCTACAATTTGTTCTAAATATTGATTCATTGGTACAAGTAAGTGAGTAATTTCTTCATTCTTTAATCCAAGTAACACTGAATCAATATCATTATATGTTTTATAAGATATACCTTTAATACTAGATAAATAATAACTAGCTAAAGAAATATCATTAGATAATACTCCCAAAGATATATTACTAATATCAGATATCTTATCATATTTAGTTTTATCTTTTGATACAATTACATATTTATCTTCATATATCAAAATATCATTATCACTAATTTTTTCATCACTTTTTAATATTTTAAAAGCAACATTCTTATAATTATTCGAATTAGATAAATAAGATACCTTATTAAAATTAACACCATATTCCTCAGTAAATTTACTTAAATAATCAAATATTACACCATTACCACTACTACCAAAAATAGATACATCATTATATACACTAACATCTACTACATTACTTTGATTATCATTAATCCATTTCTTTTCTAATAATGATAAACTAGCATCATCTTTACTATAATTTAATATAAATATAAGTAATGATACTACAAATATAACTGCAGTTATCGATAATATTATTATTTTATTAGTTTTCTTTTTCATACTTTCACACTATTCCTTTGTCCATGATATAACAGTTTTATTATGATGTTTATATCCTTCAATTGCCGTAGTTTTTTCACCATCATCTGTTTCATTAATCCATTTAACTATAAAACTAAAATCATAAAATTTCAATTCATCTTCACTGAATTTTTCAAGTATTTCATCACTTATACTTTTAACAGCACTACTACTAACACCGCTTTTAGCTTGAAATTCAATATAAACAATCTTACCTTGAAGTCTAACATTAGCACTTTCTATATTATCATTTTCCTCTAACGAAGTTTTAACTTCATTTAAAAATGAATCTGATAATTTAACATCTTCTATTCCATCTAATCTATCTCCATATGTACCCTTACCAGTAGTAACAAATAAACTTATTAATATTATAAATACAATAATAAATAATATTAAAGCAAGACCACATACAATTGATAACCCCTTATGTTTGTTAATAAAATTTAACATTTTCTCACTTCCCTTTTACATAATTATACTATATATCATTTACTAAATCAATATTTAAAAAGAAAAAAGAATACTATTTAGTATACTCAAATTCATAATCAAGTATCTAATAATATCCCCAAATATTATTTTTATTAATAAATTAAATAATTATAAAATTTACTTTTTTTCTACACATCTTATAAATAAATCAATCACAACAACCAATCCTAATAAATTCATTATTAATTCTCCAGTACTAAAATCATAACTAATAATTCTGTATAAGTTACACGCAATTTGTACAAGATAAAGCAAACCAAAATAAAAAATCGGTTTAAATTCTTTTTTTATTTTCATAACTATCCTCCTAAATTATATTATAGCATACAATATAGTCTATTTCAACTTTTTTGGAAAATTTTTTTCTGAAGTGCAACACTTTAAAGTTGAAAAAAACACGTGATTAA
>OIZT01000933.1_pt1 | contig 15202 bp, 14 predicted proteins | sample 1588611 | NCBI WGS metagenome assembly OIZT01 (sample SAMN03283278) | human gut metagenome | biome: human-associated habitat; material: feces | host: Homo sapiens | place: Peru | collected 2012
AGGAGTATATGATATGTCAGGTGGTTCATATGAATATGTTATGGGTAATATATCAGAAGTAACAACAGGATATACATTTTATCCATCAAGTAGTAATTTTTCAAGTAGTTGGTATACAACTGATACAGCAAAGTACCTAACGACATATGCATATGACACGGTATATAATAATCAAAAAGCATATAACAGAGGAAGATTAGGAGATGCAACGGCTGAGGTGGTGTTATCAACTGGTGGTACAGGCGGATGGTACTCAGATTACGCGTACTTCCCTTATTCCAGGAATGTTTGGTTCGGTCGCGGCGGCAACTATAGCAATGGTTCTAATGCGGGCGTGTTCTACTTCAGCTACAATGGTGGTTACAACAGTCACTACTCGTCTCGCGCTGCTTTGGTTTCGCTTTCTGCCTAGACTATCCGAGAACGGTAGTTCGAGGTCGAATACCTCTAAAACAAAAAAATTGATATGATAGAATTAACATAGGGGTATTCCTCCCCAACCAACTTTAGCTTTGAATTCCTCGAATAGCAGTTTCTTTCATCAAAGAAATAATAGATAAGAAATTGGCAAAAAGTAAGAGACTCCTTTGATTTGACATGCATTTCTAGGTAGATAACATGTTTTGTCACAAATCGTGAGTGTTTTGGTGTTGATCTGGCGATTAAGGTTAAATGTTAGGGGATAGGTGTGAAAGTACAGAAATTCTTCATAAAAAAGTAATGATTTTATTTAAAGATGGTGTATGATATGGTGTGTAAATTATAAATTTGCATTTTATATTATGCACCATAAATTTACCATAAAACATTACCATTTACATATTTAGTAATTTATGGTAAAATTTAATATGAAAGAAGGATATTATGAATATATTTAAAAAATTAGATATTAATCCTACAAATATGAATTTATATTATCAAGCGTTTACTCATAGTTCATATACTAATGAGAATCCTAGTTATCCTAATTATGAAAGATTAGAGTTTTTAGGAGATGCTGTTCTTGAGATAATTATTAGTGATTATTTATATAAAGAGTGGCATTTAGAGGAAGGTACTATGACTAAGATGAGAGCAAATTATGTTTGTGAAAAGGCATGTGCTACTTATGCTAGAAATTTAAATTTTGAGAGTGATGTTAGGATTGGAAATAATGAAGAAATTAATGATACTATTATAGCAGATATATTTGAAGCTTTTATTGGTGCAATGTATTTGGATAAGGGGTTTGATTTTACTAGTAAACTTGTTATGAATATTATTAAACCTTATATTGATAAGAAAGTTGATTTTTTAATTGATTATAAATCTGCTTTACAAGAAAAAATTCAATCTGTTAAAAAGAATGTAACTTATGAGGTTATTGAGGAAAGTGGTCCTGCACATAATAAAAAATTTACTTCAATTGTTAAAGTAGATGATATTATTCTTGGTAAGGGAACTGGAAATAGTAAAAAATCTAGTGAGCAGGAAGCTGCTAGGGATGCTTTATCAAAAGAGGTTCATTAATCCAGTATTGTATAATACTGATTTTTTTACCAATAATATAAGTAGGTGAAATATGGGAAAGAAAACTATTGAAAAGAAATATATTTTATTAATTATTGCTGTTATTGTTATAGTAATATTAGTTATTTTGTCTTATGGTCTTAAGAAAAAGAAGAATTTAAATGTTGTTGAATCTATTATTAAAGATAGTATTGTTAGTGTTGAAAATGTTATATTTTATCCTTTTAGGTATACTATTGATAGTTTTAAGGAATATAAGGAACTTAAAAAAGTTAGGGAAGAAAATGATTTATTGAAGACTTCAATTGATAGAATTAAATCTATTGAAACTGAAAATATTGAATTAAGACAAGAATTAGAAAATATGAAAAAAGAACTTAATATTACTTATACTTTAAGTGATTATGAATATTTGAATTCTACGGTTGTTAGTAGAGATATTAATTATTGGTATAATACTATAACAATTAATAAAGGAAAAAATAGTGGTATAAAGGAAGAAATGCCTGTGATTAATGCAACTGGTTTAATTGGTAAAGTTGTTAGTTGTACTAATTATACTTCGGTTGTTAAGTTAATTACTACTAGTGATACGGATAATAAGATATCTGTTTCTATTGTTAGTGATGGTGAAAAATTAAACGGTTTAATAAATGGATATGATTATAAGAGTAAATTATTAGAGGTAGAAGGAATTAGCAACACTAAAACTGTTAGGGTAGGAGATATAGTATATACTTCTGGTCTTGGTGGTGTATTTCCTAGTGGTATTTTAATTGGTACTGTGGAATCTATTACTACGGATAGTTATGATTTATCTAAAATTATTAATGTTAAACCTAGTGCAGACTTTGAAGATTTAAATTATGTTAGTGTTTTAAAAAGAAAAGAGAATAATGAATGATTATTGCTATTATTTTACTTACTATTTCTTTTTTGCTTGAGGGTTTTATGTCAATATATTTTCCTAGTAATTTAGTTAATCCTAGTATATTGTCTTGTTTATATACTTTAATTACTTTAATAATAATATATCCATATTTTTATAATGAAAAAAAGTATTATATACTTTTAATTATTTTTGGATTACTTATAGATATTGTTTATTCAAATACTTTTTTATTTAATACTATATTGTTTTTACTACTAAGTATTATTATTAAAATACTTAATGTAATATTACCTAACAATATATTTACTATTAATGTTAAATCTTTAATTATTATAATGGCATATCATATTTTATCTTTTGTTTTGCTTAGTATTGTTGACTATAATGGATATACTTTTAATTTATTATTTGATATTATTATTAATAGTATTATTATGACTTTAATTTATACTTCGTTATCATATTTTATTGCTAAATTTTTATTTAAAAAATATGATAAATTAATTAAATAAAGAAATTTGGACTATTACTATAACTATTATTAGTTGTAGTATTTTCTTTTGTTTTATTCTTTTCTATATTGGCTGTATTTTTTGTATTATTATTTCTAGTACTGTTTGTAGGAGTAGTTGCATCATTAAATAGTGATGCTACTTTTAGCATTGATTTCATATTATTAAACATGGGACCTACTTGTTTTACTACTGGTATTGCTTGATTAATTACATTAAGTGTTTTAGAAGTATTTGTTAAAATGTTACCAAAATTAATATTTCTTAATCCTAGTTTTGAAAGTAATCCACCTGATTTTGGTATTGCTTGAGCTATACCCATTGCATTATAGGGATTAGTAAATGGCATATTATAAAATCCATTTGGATACATGTTATCAACCTGCTTTCTATAATAATATATGATTTATGAGAAAAAAGTTTATTGTTATGTATATTTATTACAAAAAAACAAACATATGTATTTAATTTTTACTAAAAGACTTGACAAAAGTATTACTTTATGGTAACATATAAATCGATTTCTGAAGGGGGAATTAAAATGAAAAAATCATTAAATAAGAAAATCAAATTATTATCTTTACTTGTAATATCTGCATTAATGATATTAGTAGGTAAGGAAACAGTTTTTGCTAGTGATAGTGCTCCAACATCATTTACTGCAAAAACTTATGCAATGAGTCCTAAACCATTAGGATTAACAAATAATATCAGTGTTAAAAAAACAACTGGTGGTGTATATGTATATTGTTATGATGTTAATAAGTTATTACCTAACAATACTGTATATACAAGAAAGACTTCTGTTGATGATCTTGCAATAAGATATATCATTGATTCTGGATTAGATGATAAAACTGACAATGATTTCTTTGCTACTCAAGCAGCATTATGGATTTATATGTTAGATAATGGTATGATGAAAGATACTGAATATAAGTATATTGCTAAGATTAAAACTCAAATTAATAGTTCAACTTATGGTAATACAGCAGTTGCAAAGGATATTAAAAACTTATTAAATAATGCATATGCTTTGAAAAAAACTGGTGAAACTAAACGTTATATTGAAATTGCTACTAATAGAATTTCATTTGGTTTAAGAAGTAATGAATATGTTTCTAGTTTTATTCAAGTTAAAACAAATATTGCTGATAAAAACTGGAAGGTTGAATTAGTAAATGCTCCATATGGTTCATATGTTGAAAAAACATCAGATGGTTTTAAAGTTTATGTTCCAGCATCTAGTGTTAAGGAAGGAACTACTGTTAACTTTTCTGCTAATGTTACTGGTGCTACAGTAAACAGAACAACTTATAGATATTCTGCTAGTAATTCAGCTTATCAAGATATGTTACTTGCTTCTAGAGAAGTAGTTAATTTATCTGATAGTGTAAATCTTACTATATCTAAACCTAGAGAATTAAATCCTACTGAGATATATGTAAGTAAAAAAGATATAACTAACGAAAAAGAGTTACCTGGTGCAACTTTAATTGTAAGAAATTCTAAAGGTACTGAAATTGATAGATGGGTTTCTACTAATGAACCACATTATGTTAAGAATTTATCTGTTGGAACTTATACTTTAGAAGAAATTTATGCTCCAGATGGTTATGTATTAAGTAATGAAAAAATTACATTTACTGTTTCAAAAGATGGACAAATTAAAACAGTTACAATGTATAATAAACCTAAAGATTTAACTAAAGTTGTTATTAGTAAAAAAGATGTTACTAATAGTAAGGAATTACCTGGTGCAACTTTAGTGGTAAAAGATTCTAATGGTAAAGTAATTGATGAATGGGTAAGTACAAATGAGGCTCATGAATTAAAGAATTTATCTGAAGGAACTTATACTTTAGAAGAAACAATAGCTCCTAAAGGATATGTACTAAGTACTGAGAAGATTACTTTTAAAGTAACAAGAGATGGTAAGACATCTACAGTAACTATGTATAATAAGCCTGAAGAAGTAAAAGAAAACGTTATTGTTATAACTAAGAAAGATATAACTAACGATAAGGAATTACCTGGTGCAACTTTAACTATTAAAGATTCAAAAGGAAAAGTTATAGATAAATGGGTAAGTGGTAATGAATCTCATATCATTAAAGGATTAGCAGCTGGAACTTACACTTTAGAAGAAATAAGTGCTCCAAAAGGTTATGTTCTAAATAAGGAAGTAATTACTTTTGAAGTGAAAGATAATGGAGAAGTTACTGAAGTTGTAATGTACAATACACCAGAATCTACTGAAATTATTGTACCTTCAACTGGACTTGATTCATCAAGTATTGCCTATATTCTTGGTGGATTGATAATTGCAATTGGTTCAGTATTAATATACAGAAATGCAAAAAAACAAAACTAATTATAAACAAACTATTATACTAGGAGTAATACTGATAACATTTGGTATTACTCTTATGTCTAATAATTATATAAAGACGAAAAGGGAAGAAACTTTTAATGATATGAATTTGTTGTTACTTGATTCTAGTATTGATGAAGTAAATACTGAAGAAAATAACAATAATAGTGATAGTGATGATTCGGTAGAAGAACCACAGGAAGAAAATAAAGATACTAGTAATAATTATGAACCTTATTTGGCAGTATTAAAAATACCTAAAGTTAATTTAGAGAGAGGATTTTATGATAAGAATTCATCTTTGAATAATGTAGATTATAATATATTGTTTCATAGTAATTCTGATTATCCAGATAAATTGAATGGTAATGTAATACTTGCTAGTCATTCTGGAACATCTTCGATAAGTTACTTTAAAAATTTATATAAATTAGAATTGGGTGATGAAGCTTCAATAAATTATAAGAATACTACTTATACATATAAGGTTGTAAATATATATAAAGAAGAAAAAGATGGTACTATAGCAATATATCGTAATAAAGAAAAAAGTACATTAACATTAATTACATGTACTAAAGATGATAATACTAAACAAACAGTATATATTTTAGAAAGAATATAAAGTTAGTAAGGGGGAAATATTATGAAATTTACAAATATATTTGATAAAATTGGAATAATATTTAATATGATAATTTCATCTAATTTATTAATAGTTTTGATATTTTTGATGATTGCAGCACTATTATTAAAACTTGCGAATAAGATTAATAATAAAAAATTAGGTATTATTTTATATGTTATACAATTATCTGGTTTGGTATATATGATATATACTAATACTGAATATTTATCTAATTTAGGTAGTAATATAATAGATGGTATATTTATGAATTTCTATTTTCCATCAATTTATATTTACTTAGTTGTGTTTACGTTTACTTTGATAATATTTATGATAACATTATTAAATAGATATTTATCTAGTACGTATAAAATTATAACAAATATTTACTTTTATACATTTAATTTTTTATTCATCTTATTTATATATGTAATAAGTTCAAATGATATTGATGTATTCGATAAACTTAGTTTATTTACTTGCAATGATGCATTAATAATATTAGAATTATCTATTTCTTTATTCTTTATTTACTTAGTTGTTACTGCTTTAGTATATATAACTAATTACTTAATAGTTAAAGTTAGTATTAAGAAGTTTGCTAAAGTTAGCGACAATAATGAGAGTTATGCTATGGATACTATGGTTGAGATTCCTCAAGTGGAAGTTACTAAGAAAGAAAAACAAGAAGTTACTCCTATACCTGATAGTGTTCCAGAAGTATCTGTATCATTTAATGATATAGTAAAAAATATTAGTAATAATGAAAATATTGAATTAGTACCTGAAGTATCACTTGAAGATATTAAACCAAGTTATACAATGAATGATTATAAATTTATTGATCCTGAATTATTTAATGATAAATCTTCATTATATGAAAAAAAAGAATTAAAGGAAAGAATGAATTTTATAGATTTAAGTTTAATAGAGCAACCTAAGGAAGAAAGTTTAACTTTAAAAGATTATAAATTATTTTCTAATATGTTAAAAACTATTCTTGAAAATAATAATTCTAATAATTTAAAAGTATCTGAAATTTTAGATAAAGCTTTATTAACTAGATATTCACTTGAAGATTATAGTAAGTTTGAAAAAATACTTAATTCTTGTTTGAATTAGTATTTTTTTTAAATATTTTTATATAATTTTAATATGAATACGAAAGATTTACATAGGTTATTAACTATTAGTGCTTTTACAATTGGATATGTTATGATTGATGAACTTACTGCAACAGAACAAAATGCTGTAGGTAATTTCTTTATGTTAATAGGACAAACTTTGTCTACTAATTCATCTTTTAATTTTAATGTAGATTGGAATAATAGTGTAAATGGTACTAATGTAAATACTATTAACGAGAAGGAATTATTAAATAAAGTTAAGGATATTTTTAATAATTCTATAAATAATATAAAATAATATTGATTTTAAATTAAAAATATGATATATTAATTATCGATAAAACTTAAAAAAGATTAGTAAATTAATTATTTATTTTAGAGAGTTCATGGTTGGTGTAAATGAATATAAATGTTAATTGAAGCTACTTTTTAGTGCAGTTAATACCTGCCGGTTAAAAGCCGTTATGTAAATTAAGTAATAAAAGGATGGTACCGCATATTTATGCTCCTTAGGTATCATTCTTTTTCTTTAAGAAAGGGATGAAATTATGAATAAGTTATATGCAATAGTAGGAATGTGTGGAAGTGGTAAATCTATAGCGTCAGACTATTTAGTTAGTAAAGGATTTAATAAAGTTTATTTTGGAGGAGTTACTATGGATAAGTTAAAGGAAGCTAATCTTGAAGTAAATCCTGAAAATGAAAAAATGATGAGAGAAAAATTAAGAAGTGAACTTGGTATGGGAGCATTTGCTATTGTTCTATTACCTAAAATAAAAGAATGTATTAATAATGGTAATACTGTTTTAGATGGAGTATATTCTTATGATGAAGTTAAAATATTAAAGGAAAACTTTTCTGAATTAAAAATTATTGCTATAGTATGTGATAAAGATATTAGATATAATAGATTAAGTATAAGGGATGTAAGACCATTAACTAATGAGGAAGCAAGTGCAAGAGATGTTGCTGAAGTAGAAAATATTGCTAAGGCTCCTCCAATTGCAATGGCAGATTATTATATATTAAATAATGGCAATATTGAAGAATATAAAACTAGATTAGAAGAAATACTAGAAAGGAATGATTAAGATGAAGAAATTAACTGGAGAGGAAATAATTAATACTTATTTTGATTATTTTAAAAAACATGGACATACTGTAATTGAAAGTGCTCCATTGATACCAAAAGATGATCCGAGTATATTATGGATAAATGCAGGTGTTACACCATTAAAAAAATATTTTGATGGTAGAGTAGTGCCAGAAAACAAAAGATTAGTTAGCGTACAAAAATGTATAAGAACTGGCGATATTGAAAGTGTTGGTAAGACTGCTAGACATCATACTTTCTTTCAAATGTTAGGTAACTTTTCTATTGGTGATTATTTTAAAAAAGAAGCAATTACAATGGCTTTTGAATTGTTAACTAGTGACGAGTATTATGGTATACCAAAGGATAAACTTTATATGACAGTATATCCTGATGATACTGAAGCATATGATACATGGGTTAAAGTTGGAGTAGAACCTTCACATATTATAAAATTAGAGGGTAATTATTGGGAAATAGGCGAAGGACCAAGTGGACCAGATTCTGAAATATTCTATGATCGTGGAGAAAAATATGATAAAAAGAAATTAGGGGTTAAATTACTTCAAGAAGAAATAGAAAATGATAGATATATTGAAATATGGAATAACGTATTTAGTCAATATAATGCTGAAGCAGGTATTCCAAGAAGTGAATATAAAGAATTACCTCATAAAAATATAGATACTGGTATGGGTGTAGAAAGAATGGCTTGTATTATGCAAGAGACAGAAACTAACTATGAAACTGATTTATTCATGCCAATTATAAATAAAATTGAAGAAATATCTAAAGTACTATATAAAGGACAAATGGAATTTAAAGTAATAGCAGATCATATAAGAACTTTAGTATTTGCTTTGAGTGATGGTGCAGTATTTGATAATTATGGTAGAGGTTATGTACTTAAAAGATTATTACGTAGATCTGTAAGAATGGGTAAGAAATTAGGAATTAATAAAAGTTTCTTAGCAGACTTAGTAGATGTAGTAGTAGATAAATATATTGGAGTATATCGTAATTTAAATAATAATATTTCTGAAATAAAAGAATTGATTACTAAAGAAGAAGAATTATTCCAAAAGACATTATTATCAGGAGAAAAAAGATTAGAAGAATTATTTAATTCTAATGTTAAAGAAATTAGTGGTGAAGATGCATTTAAATTATATGATACTTATGGTTTTCCTATTGAACTTACTATTGAAATAGCTGAAGAAAAAGGATTTAGTGTAAATAAAAGTGATTTTGAAAAATACATGAAAGGTCAAAAAGAATTAGCAAGAAATAATAGAAAAGTAGATAATTCAATGAATATCCAAAATGAATTATTAATTAATTATAAGGAAGAAAGTAAATTTGTAGGTTATGATGTATTAGAAAATACTACTAAGATCATAACATTAATTAAAGATAATAAATTTGTAGATAGTATTACTGATAATGGTTATGTTGTTTTAGAAGAAACACCATTTTATGCTGAATCAGGTGGACAAGTAGCAGATACAGGATATATTATGACTGATATAATGAATGCTAAAGTTCTTGATGTAGTTAAAGCTCCAAATGGACAACATTTAATGTTTGTTGAAGTAATAAATGGTACACTTAGTATTGGTATGGAAGTAAAAACAAGTGTAGATAAACAAAAAAGATTAGATACTTGTAAGAATCATAGTAGTGTTCATATAATTCAAAAAACATTACAAGAATTATTAAGTGATTCAGTTCACCAAGCTGGTTCAAAAGTAGATGAAAATACCTTTAGATTTGACTTTACATATCAAGGTAAATTAAGTGATGAAATAATACTTGATGTAGAAAGACGCGCAAACGAAAGAGTTAATATGGCAGTAGATACTAAAATAGAAATAATGCCATTAAATGATGCAATTAAACTTGGTGCAATGGCTTTATTTGAAGATAAATATGGTAGTAATGTAAGAGTAGTTACTATTGGAGATTCAAAAGAGTTATGTGCTGGAACACATGTGAAAAATTCTAAAGATATTAATAGAATTGCTATATTATCTGTAGAAAATAAAGGTTCAAATGTTTATAGAATACTAGGAAGTACAGATACTCATATAGAAAAAATGATGTCAATCGAAGTATCTCCATATCGTGATGAAATATCTAAATTATTAGAAAAAGCAAAGAAAATCTTATTAGAAGCTTCTAAACTTAATATTAAACTTGATTTTGATTTTGACGTTTATAAAGATGTATTAGATAGTTATAGTGATGTTATAGGATTAAGAAATTCTGTAAATGATATGAAATTAAGAGTAAAAGAATTAGAAAAAGAATTTTTAAATAAAAAGAGTGAACTTTCTGTAAGTGATTTATCAGCATTCTTAGATAGTGTAATTAAAGTTAATGATTTATCTATGATTGTAGCAATAACTAGTGATTATGAAATACCTGTATTAAAAGGTTTAGTAGATGCACTTGGTAATAAATACAATGAATACTTTATATTACTTGCTAATGTTAAAGATGATAATGTTAACTTTGTAGCAAAAACTAATAGTGATAAAATAAATTGTGGTCCAATCATTAAAGAACTTGCTTTAAAATGTTCTGGTAATGGCGGGGGAAGTAAAGTATTTGCCCAAGGTGGAGGTACTAAAATAGATAATTTAAGTATTGATTTACAAGATGTTAAAGATTATGTAAGAAGCTTATTTAATTAGAATCTCAATTATGAGGTTCTTTTTATTTAAAAACTACTTGTAAAAATATATAAATTATTCTATAATATTTATAGTAGGTGATGATATGAAAAAGATTAATAGAAAGGGATTTACACTAATAGAATTACTTGCAGTATTAGTAATACTTATTACTATATTAACTATAGCTATACCAAGTATTACATCTTCAGTAGAAAGAAATAAGAAAAATATGTTAGATAAAAAAATTAACATAATTGAAACTGCTACTGAAGCGTATGTAGAATTATATAAAAATAGTTTTAAATATGATGATTTTATAAATGGTAATTGTTGTATAAATATTGATGATTTAGTAAATAAAAATGTTTTAAAGGATAGCGATATATTAGATGCCGATAATGATAAAATAACTGGTAAGGTATGTTTGGTAAATGATGGTGTTGCGATGGATTATAAATATTATAGTTTAAGTGAATCAAAGGAGAGTTGCTAATGAATAGGAAGGGATTTACATTAATTGAATTACTTGGTGTAATTGTTATATTAGTAACTATATTATTAGTGGCTATACCTAGTGTTAGTTCTACTTTAGAAAGAAAGAAAAATAAAGATATCGAAATGAAAAAAGAAGCAGTAATTAGTGCTTCGGAAATATATGCAAGTATGCATAAGAATGATGATAATTTTATGTATGTTCAATATTTAAATAATGAATGCAGTATATGTGTATATGATTTATATAATGCTGAACTTGTTTCGTACGAAGAAGCTATGGCTGTTATTGATACTTTGAGGTATGATTATATTACTAGAAATGGAACTTTAGGCAATTATGTTGATAATGTGATAAATTGTTTGTCTAGTAATAGTAAATGTTAATGATATAATTATGAGAAATTAATAAAAATATTTTATTAATTTTTTTAATATAATGTTTTTCTATTTAAAAATTAGTATAATTATAGTATAATATATATGTAATGGAGGTAATGCTATGAGTATAAAAACTAAAGATATTACAATTGAAGATTTACTAGAACAAGTTAAAACTTATAATAATAATGAAGAAGATTTGAAGTTAATTAAATCTGCTTATGATTATGCTTATAAAAAACATTTTGGACAAAAAAGAATAAGTGGAGATGATTATATAACTCATCCACTTAATGTTGCATGGATTTTAACAGAGATAAATGCTGATGCTTATGCTATATCTGCAGCATTACTTCATGATACAATTGAGGATTCTGATAGTACTAAAGAGGGTATTGAAGCACATTTTGGTAGTACTGTTGCATTGTTAGTAGATGGTGTAACTAAGATTAATAAAATTAAATTTAGTAGTGAAACAGAACAAATAGCTGCTAATCAAAGAAAAATTTTAGTAGGTTTATCAGAAGATGTTAGAGTAATAATTATAAAATTAGCAGATAGATTACATAATATGAGAACTTTATATGTAATGAGTGAAGAAAAGCAAAAAAGAAAGGCAAAAGAAACATTAGAAATATTAACTCCAATTGCTCATAGAATTGGTATATATAAAATTAAATCAGAACTTGAGGATTTATCTTTAAGATATTTAAAACCTGATGCTTATTATGATGTTGTAGAAAAATTAAATATTAAGAAAACTGCTAGGGATGAAGCAGTTAATAAAATGATGAGTGAAGTATCAGAATTATTGACAGAACATAATATAGTTCATGAAATAAAAGGTAGAAGTAAGAGTATATATAGTATTTATCAAAAATTAAATAAAGGTAAAAAGTTTGATGATATATATGATATTTTAGCATTAAGGGTATTTGTTAATACTGAACAAGAATGTTATTTAGCATTAGGATTAATTCATTCAAAGTATAAACCTGTTCCTAAGAGATTTAAAGATTATATTGCTATGCCTAAGACTAATTTATATCAATCACTTCATACGACTGTATTTGGTATTGATGGTGAGTTATTTGAGATACAAATAAGAACTTATGAAATGGATAGAATAGCAGAGTATGGTATTGCTTCGCACTGGTCATATAAAGAAAATAAGGATGGTAGTATAAAAGATGTAATGGATCAAAAATTACAGTTATTTAGAAGTATTATTGAATTAAATGATGAAACTACTTCCAACATTGATTTTGTTGATTCGATTAAAAAAGATGTATTAACTAGTGATGTAATATATGTATATACTCCAAAGGGAGATGTAATTGAATTACCTGAAAAGTCTACGCCAGTTGATTTTGCTTATAAGGTACATAGTGAAGTTGGAGATACAATGGTTGGAGCAATAGTTAATGATAATATTGTACCACTTAATTATGAACTTAAAACTGGTGATATTATAAAAATTAATACTAACAAGAGTTCTAAACCTAGTAAGGATTGGTTAAACTTTGTTATTACTAGTCAGGCTAGAAATAGAATTAAATCTTATTATACTAAACAAGAAAAAGATGAGAGTTTAAATAAAGGAATAGAATTATTAAATAATGAAATAAGAAAAAATGATTTATCTATTACAGAAACTTTATCTAATAAAAATATTGATAAGTTAATTGATGAATTAAAATTAACTAATGAAAATGAATTATATATTGGTATAGGTTCAGGTAAATTTACTGCAAGTTCTATTGTAAAAATGTTAACTAAGAAAGAATTACCTAAGAAAGATATTGTAGAAAAAATAAATGAAACTACTTTTAAAAAGGAAATAAGTAAAAATGATATTTTAGTCGAAGGTATCGGGGAAATAAAAGTAACTATAAGTAATTGTTGTAAACCTATTCCAGGAGATAATATTATTGGTTATATTACTAAAGGTAGTGGAATTACGGTACATAGATCTAATTGTAAGAATATAATTGATTTAGATGAAAGATTAGTTAATGTTAAATGGAATGATAGTGTTGTTCATAAGTATTTAACTGATATAATAGTATATACTAATACTAGTGATAATTTACTTGATATTATTGCTAAAGCTAGTACTAATGGTATTACTATAGATAGTATATCTACGATTAATAAAAGTGAATATAAAGTATATAATATGACTGCTTTAGTAGAAAATAAAGAGAAATTAGATAAATATATAGTAGATTTACAAAATTTGAGTTTTATTAAGAAAGTAGAAAGGTATATAAACTAATGAGAATAATAGTACAAAGATGTGATAAGGCAGAAGTAAGAGTAGAAGGGAATGTAGTAGGTAAAATTAATTATGGTATGATGTTACTTGTCAGTTTTACTTATGGAGACACTGAAAAAGAAATAGATTATTTAGTAAATAAAGTATTAAATTTAAGAATATTTGATGATGAAAATGGAGTAATGAATAAAAGTATATTAGATATAAATGGTGAAATATTATCTATTAGTCAGTTTACTTTATATGCAAATACTTCAAAAGGTAATAGACCAAGTTATATTGATGCTTTAAAAGGGGAAGACGCAATTAAACTATATGATATGTTTAATGAAAAATTAAAAAGTAAAATTCATACTGAAACAGGGGTATTTGGTGCAGAAATGAAAGTTGATTTTATAAATGATGGACCAATTACTATATTATTAGAAAAGGAGAATAAGTAATGCATAAGTCTAAAATTAATTATAAGATGTTAAATATTTTAATTATTGTTGCTATTATTGTTTTAGTTTATTTGATTAAAGATTTATGGATAGGAATAGTAAGTAAAATATTATCTGTACTTGCACCATTTTTAATTGCTTTTGTAGTAGCATATGCTTTATATCCCTTAGTAAAGAAATTAATTAATTTAGGATTACCCAAATGGTTATCTATTATGATTATTTGTTTACTTGGATTAGGATTTCTTGCTACAATTATATTGCTTATAGTACCTATGTTGTATGATCAAACATTACTATTTTTAAGTAATATATCAGTATTTATTTCAGATATTTCTAGTAAATATGAAATAAATTTAGGAGTATTACAAACTTCTATTTCTGATATATCGTCTGGTATAATCAAGGGAATTGGCAAATATATTTCTGATGGTGCTATTAATGTAGTTAATACTTCGATTAGTGTTATAACTAATTTAGTAATAGTATTATTTAGTGCAGTATATTTCTTAATTGATATGGATAAAATAAGGGATTATGTAAAATCTAAATTAAAGGGTAGAAGAAATAAATGTTATAGATATGTAAAAGTAATTGATGAAGAATTAAATATATTGAGTAGTGTGGTAACTAGTCAAATTGATGTTCATGCTCGTTTTGGCGGTGTAATCCCTGAAGTTGCTTCTAGAATGCATGTTGAACAAATTTCAACAATAGTAGACGAAGCACTTAAACAAGCAAATGAAAAAGTAGAAGACATGGACGCAATAGCATACACAATGGGACCGGGTTTAA
>OIZT01000937.1_pt1 | contig 15139 bp, 19 predicted proteins | sample 1588611 | NCBI WGS metagenome assembly OIZT01 (sample SAMN03283278) | human gut metagenome | biome: human-associated habitat; material: feces | host: Homo sapiens | place: Peru | collected 2012
CGCGGAAGGATTCGTTACTTTGCACAAAATTTATAGGTAAGGTTTGTGCAAGATGACTAATAATTGTTCATACTTTATTAACATATCGGCCCTGCCGTTATGGTACAATAGTGGTGGAAGATAATACACCTACTATAGAAAGGATACTACACATTATGAAAACTGTCAAGTTGTCTGCCGAAAACGTGCGCCGGTTGTATGAGGGTTATAAGGTCGTTACCGGTAAGTATACCTATTGGTCCCACGTTGACGCTGTGACCGGTGCAATTCGTTTTTACCGCCAGAACACGCACTTACATATGGCGGGTCTTAATGATGAAATTGAGGGGGTGAAGTTAGCATGACACTTCGCGAGTATCATAGGCACACATTAGGCACATCCGACCACTTGACGAAATGCCGGGTGTTGTGGGGGGGCGCTGAACTGTTTAACGACTATTTCAGCCGTTTGCCGAAGCATGCGCAGGATATCGTTATTCGCGCCGCCCGTTATGACGAGAAACATGATGTGTTGACCGCGTATACAACAGGGAACGGGTACGACGACTATCGGCACGAAGAAAAACGCAGCCAGCATTGTGAAGACCGGTATAATAAATACGGTCCGAAATGTAAAAGGGGATATTGATATGAATATTGTTTATTTATATGTTATCAGCAGCGGTCGCAGGGAAGCCAGTAGTTGCATGTACACGGACCCGCGCAGAGTGCGTGAGTTTTATGAATGCATTCGCGCAGCCGCGCCTAACAGCGCGGATTGCGTATTGACCGAAGTCAAAGATGGTTTTAGAATTGAGGTGTACTTGTAATGATGGCTGCATTTTATATTTTGCTCTGGCTGTTTATGAGTTTGATTATGGCAATTGCGTGCGTGGCAGCCGTCGGTTTTTTGATTGTGGTCGTCGAAACAATCTTTGATAGTGTAAAAGGAGAGATGGCGAAAATGGCACGAAGCACTGAACACTTGTCTAAGTATCAGCCGCAGGATTGGAGTTACTACAGTCCCGGCACGACAGACCCGACGAAGCTTACAAAAGAGGAGCTTGTAAAAGTCATCAACAAGGCCGCGAAGGCTGCCAATCAGCGTTTGCGCAGCTTGGAAAAAGCGGGGAAGGCGCAAGCGTCGGGCGCGTATAAATATGCAGAGTCGCAACGCCCGCAGAAATTTCCGCGTTTTAAAGAGCGGGTCAAGCCGACCGACGACCAGATGACGTTGCGGCACATGTATATGCAGCTGCGAAATTTTATGACTATGAAAACGTCCACGCCGACCGGTGTCAAGGCGCAGCAGACGAAGGGCTATGAAACGGCAAAAGCAAAGGGTTTTACCGGTTCTCTGGATGACTGGTCAAACAACGTAAAAAGATTTTTCGCAGCGGTACAAGAGGGCTTGCTATCGTCGGATGTCGCGTATAGCGCCATCGTTGAAGGGAATACAGACGTTCTTAACGAACAACTTGAATTTTGGCGAGAACAAGCCGAAAAACCGACGCGGGGGGAATCCCTATTAGATTATATGGACAGGCTGGAGAGAGAGGGCAAGTTATAATGAGGATGTCGCATGGCGTGGGAGTAAGCGAAAGCACAAAAGAATATCTGCCCCGTCTTGCGCGTCCGAAAGCCGTCAAAAAGTCCAGCAAGCAGTTTGCGACGAAGTATCTGGATGTTACGGCCACTTTTGATATTGAAACCACGAACACTGATACCGATGGTTTTGCCTATAGTTGGCAAACCTGTATTGGCGGCGAAGTCATCGTGCCCCGGTATTTTGAGGATTGGGCGGAAATGCTGGAAACTCTGGTCGATAAGTGGCATATCAGCAGCAAGCAGCGAATGGTGTTATATGTCCATAATCTGGGATATGAGCATCAATACATCGTGCAGTTGCTGGCCGCACGCTGGGGGCTGGCCGATAGTTTGTATACCAAAAGCCGCAAGCCGTTGTATCTGCGCTTTGATAATGGTATTGAGTTTCGGGACAGCTTTAAGCTTTTTCAGAAATCGTTGGCCCGTACAACGGAAGGCTGTCAGCACGCGAAGTTAGCGGGCGACCTTGACTATAGTGTGTACCGTACTCCCGATACTCCGCTCGATGATGTGGAATTTGCCTATTGCGTCAACGACGTGCTAGGTCTGTACGAAGCAATTGAGCGGCTCAAAAAGGAGCACGGCTACAATCAGGCCACTATACCATATACTAACACTGGCATGGTAATTGAAGCCGTGCGGAAGGAAATTATGCCGGACCGGAAGTGTATGAACGCTATTGCTGTTCTTAAGCTTGACCGCGACCAGATGAGACTTGCATATAACTGCATGGCAGGTGGTGATACTCACGGTACGCGCTGGCGGGCCGGTCGCGTGTATCACAATTGCAATAGCTATGATTTTAAATCGGCGCATCCATCGCAGCAATTGCTTTGGAAGTTTCCGGCGGGAGAACCCATCACAATGCCCGCTGACCTGCAGGAGAGCCGTCTTCAGGGGCTTATCAAATTAGGGTATGGGTGGATAGGCAAGTTACTTATCGTCAATCCGCAGATAAAGCCGGAGTGCCCGGACCCCTGTATCAGCTTTAGCAAGTGCCCCGATGTGCGCGGATTGACGGAGCTTGACAATGGTCGTATACTGGGCGCGGATGCATTGTTTGTCTATGCTGACAGCAATGATTATCAGCGTATTACTGACGGATATACATATAATAGCATCGTGGCGGTGGAGTCTGTAGCGTTTCGGCTTGACTACCTGCCGGAGTCCTTTAGGCGTACTATCTACGATAAGTTTCGTATCAAGGAAAGCGAAAAGGGAAGTTCTGATTATATGTTTGCCAAAATTTGCGTTAATACGATATTTGGCGCTTGCGCTCAAAAGACTATCCGCGACGAGTATGCATGTAACCCTGACACCATGGAGTGCACGCACTCCGCATGGCAAAAGACACTGTCCGATAAATCGGACGAAGACGTTAGCAAATGCCAGGACAAAAAATTCCCCTTTTTGTGGGGGCTTTGGACTGCATCTATGTCCCGTCTCAAGTTGTGGGAGATGCTCAAGCGCGTGGGCTGGGAGAAGGTCATATACTGGGATACCGACTCTTGTAAATATGAGGGTGAAAAGCAGTCTGCAATGGATGATTATAACGCCCGTATTCGGGCGCAGTGCGTGGACCGGGATTGTGTTGTCGAGAAAAAGGACGGTACGAAGGTGTATATCGGAGTCGCCGAAGACGAACACCCCGCCGACCGTTACGGCATGTTACAGTTTAAATTTTTGCATGCGAAGTGCTATGCCTGCATTGATGCCGACGGTACGGTGGAGAGCACTATCGCGGGGGTGAGTAAAGCGGCGGGCGTTAAGGCATTGGCTGGTGATATCGACAATCTGTGTGACGGTCTGCTCATATCCCCCGCAGGCGGCCAGTGTTTGGCATACCATGATGAACCGATACGCTGCCGCACTGACTTTGCAAAAACTACTGTATCCGCGTCGTGGGTTGTTATGACGCCCCGGGAATACCGTGTAAGTGACCCGCGCAGTCTGCTTTACTATGCTGAAATAATGGGATAAGTTCACGAATTGTTAATAATTTGTTCATAGCTTGTTAACATATCGCACCCCCAGTTGTGGTATTATAGTGGTGGGGAAACCCACGAACAAACCAATACAGACAGAAAGGACGAACACAATGAAAAGAGCAAATATCAATCTTGAAAGTTTTATGGAACTGGTAGAAAAAGGTCACGTTAAAGTGGGGCGCTATGAGTACACCAGAAGTGTTGATGAAAACGGTGATACACATTTTCGCCGTTACTATCGCAAGGGCGATGAAATTATCGCGGAAGAAGTGATACCCTATCAATAAGCCGACACACCGCGCAAGCGGGGTTAATATAAACACAGATAGAAAGGACAAAACATTATGAAACTGACAGGCTATCTGGCCGACCGCCTGGACATTCCGCAGGTTGATGAGGTGCTGTAATATGGCAAGTATCAGTATTGTATCCATTTACGAAGATAACGCGCAGAACGTTATCGGTCTTGTGTACGACAGCGCGGGCACGCTGGTCAACGCCGTGCAAAACATGGGCGCACAGCAGCCTATTCCGCGCGCGGCGCTTGTTGAAGCCGCCCGGCAGGCATTTCCTATGGCCCCCGACTACGACGAGCGTACATTTGGCGACAGGACGCTGCAGCAGCTTGAGAACGCACTCAAGCTGTACGACCATCACATTGCCGACATTTGGCCTGAAAAGCCTACGGCGCTGTATCCTGAGAAAGCGACCCCTGCTGGCCTGCAGTTTCTTATCCGCTGGTGTTTCTGAGGGGTAATTACATGCAGGACATCAACAAATGAACTGACAGAAAAGGAGAATTATCATGGCTTTTACTAAGAACACTACTGCATCCAAGAATAAGAACGCCCCCCGCGTTACCGTGGACATGCTGCATAACCTGCACGCTGTCGTGCGCAGCGTCCGGCAGGTCGCCGACAATTGTCTGACTTTCACGCTGCGGCTGTACGGTATCGACCTGTACAATATGCGGCTGGTCGAGAGTGCGAAGGGCACGTTTATCAGCGCCAGCGCGACGAAGGGTAAGGACGGCAATTATTATGACAATTTCCGCGTCTACTTTGACGACGCCGCGCAGGCCGCTGTCGAGCAGGCCGTCCGCACCGCGTTTGAGGACGCTAAGTCGGAAGTTGAGGTGTAAAGATGAGCAGGCGCAACAAAGACATTGCGCTTGACCTATACGAAGGCGATGGCTGGGTAAACATTCCGGCCATCGCCGCTTTAGGTTGTTGGTGCAATATCATTATTGGCAAGCGACAAGTCGGAAAGACCTTCGGCACATTGAAATATATGCTGGACACCGACCGGTATTTTTTGTACATGCGCCGGACGGTCAACGAGCTGCAGGCCGTGGCTGCTGACCCTGATTTAAACCCTTTCAATGCGCTGAAAAAAGTAGGCTATGATATCGGCATCCAAAAAACTGGTAAAATCAGCTATGCTATCGGACCGTGCGAGTATTTGGAAAACGGCGACTTTGCCATCCCGAAGAAATGTGCAATCGGTATGGCACTGCCGTCCATCGCAGGTATCCGTGGTTTTAACGGCAGCGCGTTTACTGATTTAGTATTTGACGAGTTTATCCCGGAGCGTATCATTGCGAAACGCAAGGCAGAGGGCGAAGCGCTGTTGAACGCTTATGTGACCGTATGCGGAAACCGTGAACTTGAAGGGCAGCCCCCCTTACGCATGTGGCTGCTGGCAAATGCCTTTGACATCTCAAGTCCCATTTTGGAACAGCTGGGGTGTACTGATATCGTGGCCCGCATGTCCCGCAGCGGCCGCGAGTGGTGCATGACGGGCAGCGGTGTGTTTATCGCAATGCCGCATAGTGATAAGGTGTCAGATAAGCGTAAGCAGACCGCGCTCATGAAACATCTGGCGGGAAAGGGCGATTTTTACAAAATGGCAATGGAAAACCAGTTTGTATACAACAATCTGGAAAACGTCGTGCCCCGTCCGCTGAAGGGCATGGTTCCGCTGTTTGCCTATGACGGCATGTATTGTTACCAGATGGATGCCACGCATTATTATGTGTGTGAGAGTCCGCACCCCGCACATGAGCGGTACGGCGCAAGTCGGCAGGCCGCTGTCAATCTACAGCTGGCCCGCCCTGAGTTTCGCCCCATGGTCATGCTGGGGCAGGTGGACTTTGCAAGTGTCCCGTGTCTGCTCAAGACACAAACATATCTTGACATCAAAGACAAGTGATGATAAGATAAATATGCGGGGGAGCCGCACAAAAGGAACACCCCGGAAGGGTGCGCGGCTGGCTTTTCCTTTTCCATGCCCCCGCGTTTCTGAGTGTTCCGGCAGGCGCATACCGAATGTACAGGTTTCAAGAGGTCAATAGTAGTCGGAGCATTCAGAAACAGAAAGGGGTGAATCCATGGTAAAGGTATATTACATGAGTGTGGACGGCAATATACGGCTGTCTGAGCATTTCAGACTTTCAGAGTTTCAGTGCAAGGATGGGCAGGACTTTGTAGCAGTTGATTCCCGACTTGTCGAATTGCTGGAAAACATCCGCAGCATGTGCGGCGGTGAAGCGGTCCACGTCAACAGCGGTTTTCGGACAGCCAGTTGGAACCGCCAGCAGAAGGGCAGCGCCGCAAACAGCCGTCATTTGTACGGCATGGCCGCCGACATTTGGGTAGGCCACTACGACAAGTACAAGCGCCCCGTCCGAACGAAGACCCCCGCCGAAGTCGCCGAAATCGCCGAAATCTTTTTGGGCAGTTCGGGCGGCGTCGGCATTTATAACACGTTTACCCACGTCGATGTGAGAACCGGCTCCAGCCGGTGGAAAGGATGATTGTATGACTATCAATGATATTTTGGCTTTGGGCAAAATGGGATTCACGGCACAGCAGGTGCAGCAGATGCTTTCTCTGGAACGCGCACAGCAGGGCCAGCCTATCACGGCCCCGGCACAGAGCGCGGCCCCCGCTTCCGCTCCTGCAGCGCAGCAGCCTGCGACCTCTGACCCTATGGCGGCAATGGCGCAGCAGATTGCAGACCTGACCGCCGCCATCAACGCAAAAAACGTTCCGACCGCTGGCACGGTGGGCAATCCCGCCCCCGTTACGAGCGTGGAAGATATCATTTTGGGGCTGGTGCAGCCTGCTGAAGCGCCTGCAAGCCCTGATTTCAGCGCCGTAAAGTAACACGGCAGAAAGGAGCAACAAAATGGCAAAATCCCGCACAAACATGCCTGAACTGAAAGGCATGTCGGTTTTTCGTCCGACCGACATCTATACCATTGCCAATGCACTGGTAAAGGAAGTGACCGGACAGACCGCCACCATTCAGGCTATCAACACGGCGAGTTTCATTCAGGTCGGGCAGTTGTGTCTTGACCAGAGCGTTGAAGGGACCCTGCAGGCGCTTTCTAACATGATTGCGCGCACCGTGATTTCCAGCCGCTCCTATGCGGGTCGGTTTACCAGCATCGAGACCGGTCGGCAGGAGTGGGGGCTGTTCGTCCGTGAAATCGCTTTCTTCTCTGGCGATTTCGACGAAAGTAAGTTCATCAACACCGCGCAGAATAACGATATTCTGGTGGACGGCAACAGCGTTGACATGTACAAAATTAAGAAACGCTATCCGCTTGAACTGTTTTATGGTGGGCAGAAGGCGCTGAACCAGCGCTACACCACGTTCAGAAACCAGCTCAAGACCGCTTTCACCAGTGAGGGGGAGTTCAGCGCGTTCCTTGCCGCCATGACTACCGAAATCGCGAACGATATCGCGCGGTGGAAAACCGCAGAGAACCGAGCACAGGTCATCAACTTTATGGGCGCGCTGTACAACTCTGACCATGACGAATGCCATGCGAACCTGACCAAAGCATTCAACACGGCCCGTGGTACGACCTACACCACGCATGACCTGCTGACCGTCCATCTGCAGGAATTTCTTTCCTTTTTCGTGTCGTGGCTGGAAACCACCAGCAGCCTGATGGAGAACAGCAGCACGCTGTACCACCAGACCCCTGTTTGCACCGACGACGGCGGCAATACGCTGCATCTTTTGCGGCATACCCCTAAGAGCGAGCAGAAACTGTTGCTGTATCAGCCCCTTATCAACGACGCGAGAAGCTGGGTCTATCCTGCCATCTTTGGCCCCGGCTACCTGAGTTTCGGTAACTATGAGGGTGTCGATTTCTGGCAGAACATCAACGACAAACCGGCCATTTCCTGCATCCCGTCGCAGTTCGACGTGAACACCGGCAAACAGGTGACGGGTGGGGCCGTTGAACTGTCCTATGTCGTGGGCCTGCTGTATGACCGCAAGGCCATGGCGACGACCTACTATCAGGATAGCGTTTACACTACCCCGTTCAACATTTCCGGCGAATACTACAACACGGAACATCACTGGAAGATGAACTATACGCAGAACCCCACGCAGAACGCAATTCTGATGTATATGTCCGACGAGCCGTAAGGCCCAAAACCCCAACAACTGAATGTATGGGCCGGGTGAAAGCCCGGCCCTTATTTTATAGAAAGGAGTGCAGCATGGCAGACCATAACGAAGGCATTGAACATGGTTATCATGCGCATCTGGGCAAAGTATCTAAGAAAGTCAACTCAACTAAGCGCATTCCGTTGAGTGAACTGCCCGACGAGTTCCCGTTTTATATGAAACGCGCCTGCAGCATGGAATCCCCCGTTTTTTACGTCCGGCTGAACAGTCTGAACATCTCCCCGCAGTACAATTATTGTTACATTGAGGAGACACACGCTTATTATTGGATTGAGGACATCACCGCACTCAACGCCAACAACTGGCAATTTTCCTGCGCCATTGACCCGCTGGCGACGTTTGCGGACTCCATCAAAAAGACAAAGGCGTATATCCTGTATGGCCACAACAAATTCGATGCTTCCGGCGATAGCTACCGCGTGCAGGACAGCCGCCAGAACGTCGCGCAGCGTCCAACTATCTCCACGGCATCGGCAGACATCACCATTAACTCCATCGACACCGACGATGGCGTATATATCATGTCAGCCGTCGGCGCTAAAGGTGGGGTCGCGACCTATGTTATGGACCGTGACACGGTGAAATCACTGCTTGACGCTATTCAGCAACAATTGGATATCGACTTTAGTACAATGATTACACAGCCGCAAACCAAAACAACCATAGTCGCGCAGGAAGGCACGCTGCCCGGCGTTTCGGGCGGTGCCTACGCCGGAAGCCAGCAAGTGACCGAAACATATACACAAGCAAGCACGGTCACTGACGAAGCAATTAAATACTTTGCTAAAAACTATGTATACGGTGGAGCCGCAGTAGACTGTATCCGGTCCTGCATCTGGCTGCCGCTGCGGAAGTCCATCATCCCGGGTTCGTCGCAAACTATCACTCTGGGCCAGTACGACACGGGCGTGCAGGGAGCGGTCATCCGAAAAGAGACCAGTACCAAGCGTGTTACGCTTATCCCCATCCCGTGGCCGGTTTCCGACTGGAAACGTATGAACTGCCAGATGCTATTGTATCTGCCTTTTGTCGGTACTGTGTCTATACCGGTCGATAAGGTAAACAACGCCGACACACTGACGGTGACATGGGCTGTATCCTTTTTGGATGGTAATGTATCGGTAAAGGTCGATGCCGGAGACTATACATGTTATGTCGGCAGTGCTAACATCGCTAGTCAATACGCTATCGGCAGCAGCAATATCAGCTTGACCGGCAATCAGGCCGCAGCAACAATCGGAGCTATTGGTATCGGCCTGCAGGTGGGCGGCGGCTTGCTGAGTTCGTCGGCGTCGCAGTCTGCTACAACTTTCATGGGACTGCCTATTGGTGGAGACTATGGTGCAGGCTTGCGCCAGTCCCGTACCGATAAGGGAGCCGCGCTGTCCAGTCTGGGCAGCAGCGTCATGCAGCTTATCCCCCCGGTCGCGCAGTGCGCGGGCAGTATGACGGGAAACGCCGCAACGAAGCAGTCCATGCTTGCTACGCTGACACTTTTGTATTACCCGCCAACGGACGACACGAATTTCCAAAGCATGTACGGACACCCCGTGATGAAAATTGACACCCCCGCCGCAGGATACTGCCAGACGCGCGGTTTTTCCGTCGCTGCACCTATGGCGACCAGCGCTGAAACCGCTTACATCAACGCCGCCATGGACGGCGGCGTGTTTATAGAATAAGGAAAGGTGTTATCATGTATCAGTGTTACAATGGATGCTATGACACGCAGGCGTGCGGTGGGTTTCGTCCACCGTCTTTGAGCACGGACGTTCTCAACTACTGGGAAAGGTCGTTCTTTCAGCGCATGCGTGCCCTCTATAAGATTCACGGCCTGCCGGAAGCAGGCCCGGGGCAAATTGGCTGGGACTATGACGCGCTCCTTTACCAGCTGTTGCGCATGGGATATGCCGTCGTGTTCAACTCAAAAACGTATGGTCTTGTTGTGCAGCCGGGAGAACCGACGGGCTTTGGTTTGCAGTTCCAGCCGCGCGGCATGATGGTGCAGACCCCGTTTTTTCAGTTTGATAGACCGCTTGAAATCGGCACGGAATGTGCCGTTATTAAGCTGACCCCCGACTATCGCGGGGTCTGGGATATCATTGAAAAATACGCCGTCGAAATGCAGCAATTGGAAGTTGCAATTCGGCAGGCTGTTGTTAATAGCCGTTTTGCCTATGCTGCTGTTGCCAAAGACGACAAAGACCGCCGCACCCTTGAAACAATCTTTGAACAGCTGGAAAACGGCAAACCCGCCATTGTCGTGAACGGGCAGCTGCAAAAACCTGTCATGAACAAAACCGATGCACAGTATCAGCTGCCTATCATGCAGTTTGACCGTGATTTATCGAAAAACTTTATTCTGCCTGACCTGTACGACCTGAGACGCAAGACGCTGCAGGACTTTTACAAAGAGCTGGGTATTCGGGTGCAGCCTGATAAAAAAGAGCGCCTTGTGACGAATGAAAGCGCCAGCGCGGACGCCGAAACGTACAACCGCCGGGAAGTCTGGAAGATTTCTCTTGACGAATCGGTGAAAGTGTGCAATGATATGTATGGAACCAATATCAGCATCGAAATAAACGAACCGCCAGAGCTGAGAGAAGGGGGTGCAGATGATGCCAATGTACTGGGGGAGCATGACGAACCAGAACAGCACGAACCAAAACAGTGACGCGCTTGACCGTGCGTGTAAGCTCTTGTGCAATATCCCGGAAGGCTTGTTTCGTGATTTTAGCGTGCCTGTCGGCATGAACCGCGAACTGGCCATTCACATCATCATGCGGGAGCACGGTCTTGCACCTCTTTACCGGCCTGACCCTTATTGGATGGTAGACGCTATCCGGTATTGGGTTCAGGAAAGCATGCCCATCTGGGAAAAACTTTACAGCACAACGCAGCTGAAATACAATCCCATCTGGAACACCGACGTGCAGGAACGCACTACCGACATTCGTACTACTGACCGCGATACTACACAGGACAGAACTGCTATCAATCGCGGCAAGAGCGGGCAAACCGTGGGACAGGTGACGACCGGAGACTATCACGAAACCGGTAGCACCGAACTGCACGATGAAACCGCAGGCACAGGGCACACGGAAACCGAAGGAAAGTCTGTGACGGATGATACCAGCACCACCACTACCGTCAACAAAACGGACGTTGCAGGCACGGACAAAAAGACCACGGAAAGCACGAAGAATCTTGACCAGACTGTGACCCGCGATATTTCCCCTGAAAACGCCCCGGACTACCAGCCCGACGACCAAACGCACACCGTGGCAGAAGAAACCTTCAAGAGCGCCGAAAACGGTGAGCATAAAGAGACCACCGACTTCACGGGAAACTTCACCACAGTAGCCAATTCCACCACCGCAACCACCGGTACATCGGACACGGAGACCCACGGGCACGAAGACCAGACCACCGGGAGCCAGACGGACGGCACGACAAAAGGCACATCCGACACGGAGACCAAAGCTCACGATATTCGGCATGAGGACGCAAAAGAGGTCGGGAAAGAAAAGGTAACTGACACCTATAACCATGGATGGATTAGACAGGGAAATATCGGCGTGACCACCACACAACAGATGATTGATGCCGAACGTGAAACTGTCTTGTACGATGTGTATATGACTATCGCCAACGACTACCATGCAAAGTTCTGCCTTGACGTGTATTAAGGGGGTGACGGCGTGGAAGCAATTATTGCCGCTATCATCTCTGGCGTCGTTACTCTGGCTGGCGTGCTTATTGCAAATAGCAAAGCACAGGCCGTGACCGACGTCAAAATTGAGGAATTGACCCGCGAAGTGCGGAGACACAATTCATTCGCCGAAAAAATACCCGTCATCGAAGAACAAATCAAAGTCGCAAATCATCGGATTGATGATTTAGAACATATCAACCAACTGAAAGGAGAAAAAACATGAATGACCTTCACATTTCCGCTGGAACCATTGCACGCACCCTTGTTCTTGTTCTGGCTATCGTCAACCAGATTTTGAGCGCATGCGGCAAAAGCCCCCTGCCGATTGAGTCGGAAACGCTGGAACAGCTGGTAACTGCTGGCTTTACCACCGTCGCAGCCCTGATTGCGTGGTGGAAGAATAACAGCTTTACCACGAACGCGCTCAAGGCTGACGCGCTGCTTGCGCAGCTGAAAAGCACACACTAACTGACTGACTGACCCCGCGCAAGCGGGGGATTTTATGAAAGGAGTAGCTGCAATGGCTGACGAAAAGAACACCGATATCAGCACCCCGTTTATCTTTCAGACGTCGCCCCCGTATGCTGCACCCGGCGACCATTACCAGTACGACTTGTATTGGCTGGTGAACCAGCTCAAGCAGGCGCTTGAAAACACTGAGACGCTTCGCGTGCATGACATCGGGCAGGACGCCCGACTTGACGGACTGGACAAGGCCACGGAACAGCTCAAGAGCGCGTGCGATGTGCTCTTTGATAAGCTGGCAAAGGGCGACTTTACCAAGGACGATTTCCTGCGGTGGGTGGACACCAACATGACCGACATCATCCATGAAATGGTACGGTTCGTGTTCTTCGGGCTGGACGATGACGGCCATTTCGTGGCCTATATCCCCGCGTCGTGGGAGTTCCTGCACTTCGACACCCTGCTTGACCCTGACAAGCCCGGCTTCGGCCATCTTGTCGTTTACTACTGATATCGAAAGGAGTAATTAACATGGCAAACTGCAATTGCAACGATTTCCCCATTTCGTGCGCACCGCACGCGCCGGGCGGTGACTGCCATCATCACCATGGCTGCCCGCCGCATCCGTGTCCCCCGCCGGACTATAAGGGCGGCACCAGCATGTACATCGGCGCGCGCTATGTCCCCATCTTCGCGGACCCCGTGGAGTGGGACAACGAGCGAGAATATGAACCCCTGACCATTGTTGTATACAACGGTGACATGTACACAAGCAAGTGCTATGTGCCTAAGGGCGCGGCACTCCCGGAGTACCCCGAAAACCAGACGAAATACTGGGTCCGCACCGCTGACTACAACTATCAGTTCGCCGACCTCAAAAAGACCGTGAACGACCTGTCCCGACTGGTCGAGCAGTTCCAGAAGGACAACCAGACCTTCACGGACCTTATCAACGGCTGGAACGAGCAGGTGAAGCAGTGGGAAGCTAAAATGGACGAGTGGCAGACCACCGTTGACGGCGTGACTGCCGCCGTCGCTGACCTCACCGCAAAGCTCAACGAGGAAGTCGACCGGGCGAAGGCAGCGGAACAGGCAAACGCCGCTGCTATTGCGCAGGAGACCGCCGACCGCAAACAGGCTATTTCTGACGTTGACGCGGCCTATAAGGCAGCGGACGCCGCCGAAGCACAGACACGCGAAGAAGCGGATACCGCTCTGGGTGAACGTATCGACAACGAAGCCGCCTTGCGTGAAGCAGGCGACAATACGGTTAAGGCCCTTATTGAACAGGAGCAGACCCGCGCCGAAGGTGAGGAAGCCGCTATCCGGCATGAGTTTGCGACGGCAGACACCGCGCTGTCGAACCGCATCACCGCCAACAAGACCGACATTGATGCCCTGAAAGCCGAACAGGCCGTCCAGAACACCAATATCAGCAACAACGCGAAAAATATTTCTGACAATTCGGCAGAAATCGCAAAGCATGCTGCCCGCCTTACCAGCCTTGAAAGTAATGCGTCTGACTGGGATGATGTTTTTCCAGACACGACCATTGCGCAGGAAGTGCAGAAGGAAGGACTTGCACGCGCCAACGCTGACACTGCCTTGAACGGTCGTATCGACGCGCAGGCGTCGGACATCGAAGAACTGCGCGACGCGGTCAATCACAAGATTGACCAGACCACTTACACCGCTGACCAGACCGCGCAGGATACCAAAATTAAGACCAACGCGGATGCCATCGCGGCTATGGATACCGCGTACAAGGCGGCAGACGCCACACTGAACGCCAGTATTACCGCTGAGACCAACCGCGCAACCGACCGCGAGAACGAAATCGAGACAGGGTACAAGAAGGCCGTCAACGACCTCAAAACCGAAGTGACCGGCGATTTCGTCACTGCAACGACCTACACGGCAGGACAGGCCGCACAGGATGCCAAAATTAAGACCAACGTGGATGCCATCGCGGCTATTGATACCGCGTACAAGGCGGCAGACGCCGCACTTAACGCCAGCATTACCGCTGAGACCGACCGCGCGACCGACCGCGAGAACGAAATCGAGACTGGGTACAAGAAAGCCGTCAACGACCTGAAAACCGAAGTGACCGGCGATTTCGTCACCAAAACCGTGTACGATGCCGGACAGGCGACGCAGGATAAAGAAATCGCAGCGGTGAAAGCGGCATCCGGCGACGTTTCTTCCATTATCGGCAACTGGAACACTGACCACCCCGGCCAGACTATCAGCGAGTGTGCGACCAGCATTGAAAACGAAGTGGCGGCGACTGATGCCAAAGCAGATGCAAACGCCGCAGTTATCGGCGACTGGGAGACCGACCACCCGGGCCAGACTATTGCGCAGGCGGTAACAGAGGTAAACAGCAAACTTGCTGATATCAATTATTTGGCCTTTCTGAATCAGCTTTATCCTGAGAATACCACGATTCCCGGTGGAAGCATCGACGCTGATACCCTCTACCCCGTTTTTTACAACGACGATTCTTACATTGGCTACTTTAGCGTTCCTGTTGTCGTCCCCGGTATTGTCTCGCGTTTTAACCCTTGTTGGACTCTTGTTTCTACTTTCCCTACATCCATCAACCTTTTGAACGCTGCGGGAAATGTTGTTGAAACAAAACCCGTTACAAAATGCGAAATTCTGGGATATGGCGATAACCCCCGACTTGACGTCGGTTTCGCTACTCCCTTTGTTATTCCGACGTCGGGTTTGTACTATTTCCAGCTTCGCTCCGTCGGTATGTTTAACTACAGTTGGAAAAAAAACAACGTGAAATTTGCCGAACTTGACTAACATTTTCCCTAATAGCATCTTGCACAAAACCAACCTGTAAATTTTGTGCAAAGTAACGAATCCTTCCGCGTTCTCC
>OIZT01000942.1_pt1 | contig 15067 bp, 14 predicted proteins | sample 1588611 | NCBI WGS metagenome assembly OIZT01 (sample SAMN03283278) | human gut metagenome | biome: human-associated habitat; material: feces | host: Homo sapiens | place: Peru | collected 2012
TCATTCGATAGTATAATAAATTATGAACATTAACAAATAATTAATATAATAACGAATAAAAAATAAAGGAGCGGAATTTCTTCTGCTCCTCTTGGTTCTTATATAATTTAATAATCAATTGTATAAGCAATTGTCGGCAATTCTCTCATATAATCTTCATTTTCGCCTGACCCTTTGAGAATTGGGTAAATACCACCATTCTCAAAAATCGGAATCACATTTCCGCTATCAACGACGGGCGCATCGCACCCATCGTCATAATTTGCCCTGAATGATGTCAAAATTGCTGGTTCGCCATTTGTATTTATTTTGCTGCGCAATTTGAAAATAAAATTATCGCCGTCAAATTTATCAATAGCAAAAGACCCATCGTTCGGGTCGCCGCTTAAAATATAGAGCGGGAAATAGACATTACCGTTGTTTTTGACAAGGTAGAATGAAAAATTATTTTTATAATCAGTAATAGAAGTGCTGAAATAAGCGAACATTGCGTTGTTAAACTGCACTGGACACCAATTTTCAAAATATAAATTAGGCTCCGGCGGATTTACTATTGTGTTTTTTCGGCACCAAATCATAGGCCTACCCTCAGCGGTGTAACGGACTGTATAGAAATCAGAAAGCGCATCATAATTTTTCGCTGACTGATTGACAGTTGTATTTCGACCAAATTCTAATGGTATTTGTGTAGATACAAAAGAAATATCGTTACGAACTGGAACGGTTACTGACTGCATCGACCCGCCGATAAAATCAGTAATGCGCTTAAAATATGCGCCGGTATTTTCGAGAAAATAACGTGGAATATTTGTAATGTCATAACATCGAATATTTGTTATGGCTATATTGCCGACAGCTAAATTTTGAGCGTCAGGGACGCCGACCGTCCATCTGAATGAGTCGGAATAATCAAACATATTCCACCATAAATGTTCTGCGCCATCTGCCACAAGTGAGGTTGATGGAAAAATCGCGTTGTCGCCTTTGATAAATATACGGCCATTATTATTTGTAGTTTTATATTTGAGACTTATTAAATATTTGTGTCCGCTAATTAAAGAAAATTTGCCGTCACCCTCTGAGCCGATGTACATATATACGGACTTTGACGCATCTTTCACAGCACCAAAATTTAACCACGCTTCATCGTTTTCAAAAGTGCACACCATTGATGAATTGGCAACAAAAACAGTGTTGTTACGAAATCCAGCGTTAGTTGTGCCGGGAGTAAAAAGCGCGTTATTACACTTATCGTCCAACTTTATTGTGCCAGTTGTGCTTCGAATTTTGCCGAATGTGTCAGCTTTTATATGTGCAATGTTATTAGTTGAGCCATTAGGCTTGTTGCGTGAATCAATGTGCGGAATATAATTTAGTACATTTTTTCCATGTGTGTTAATGTCGTGTATGCAATTGTAAGTCAAATTACACCAGTTTAAATTTAACTTTAAACCTGTTGTATTTGTATTGCCTTTAACGCTCGTATTGTTTGCATAAACTGTACCGCCATTTGAGCGAATCGCATAATCAGGGTTAATAAACCAACAGTAAGTGTCAAAATCTCCGTTGAAATCTTTAGTAGGTTGGTTTGTAAAGAGCGTATTATTAAAAAAGTTGGGAATATTGTACAAGCAATAAACACCGATATAGAAACGGTCACAAGTTAAATTAGAGAAATAGTTATTGCCTGTGGTAAGCACGCAACAACTATGCTTTAACTGCTTAACACAAGCGGCATTCCACGGATGAAAGCCTGTTATTTTATTATCCCCCTGCGAAATTCTTGTACCAACAATGCAGTCAACTGAAATACAATCATTTAAAAAGCTATCGCTAACACGCAATTCAAAGCCTACGCACTGCGTTTTAACTAAGTCGATTTTTCCATCAACCATTGTTTCTTCTCTGTTTTTTTCGGGGAAAACATCTTTTAAAGGGTCAACCCAGTTTGCATCAGGCACACCATCATCGTCCGGGTCCATTTTCGCAACAATATCATCATCGGCATTTCTTCTTACAAAGCAATGAGTAATGGTACTTTCAAAACCGCCGGCTAACAATATGCCTCTTCGGCAGCCAAATATGTTAATATTTGAAAATAATGTACCAGCGCTATACGGAATATATAATCCTGTATGCGCCTTTTCGTTGTTGCACTCAATGACAACATTTGTTAATGTAGTTTTAGCGTGATGTACATAAGAGCCGTTGACCGAACCCGTTGTCTTATACGATAGTACATACTGCATCTTATTAGCGATAGCCGTAATTTTAGCGCCGTTAAAATCTATAAGTCCATCGCTATTTGGCACATTTGACATATCAATGTCAATCGGAGTAGCAACGCCGTAGTTTTTGAATCTTGTACCCTTAAAAGTAAAACTTGTTGGATTTTTAAAGCAGCAGTCAAGTGCTTTTTGTAGAGCTCCGCTATCGTCGGTCAGCTTGTCACCTCTTGCGCCGTAAATTTCCGGGGTTATTACTTTATTTACAGTTGTTGGCATTAAATACAATCCATCGGAAGTTTTAATGCCTGAAAATGGCGCATCTGTCACAACCTGAAATGTGCACGCACCGCCGTCGCCCGGACTATAATATCCGTTTGTATGCACCGTTTGACCGACAGAAAAATGATAGTCAAGAGCCTGCTGCGTTGTGTCAAAATTGAGCGAAAAATATTCTGTGACATACTTTGAAAGAATGTTATCAAAATAACCGTCACTTGCCATTTCGTCAAGTTTCTTATTGACAGAATCCTGCACGCCTGCGCTGAAATAATCGTCAAGTAATTTTGCAAGCTCATTGTAAAGCTTGTTTAATTCTGACACATCTTCGCCAAGTTTGATGACATCATCACGCAAGCCGTTAACATATGTTACAAGTTTGCAAAGCACCTCATAATAAGAGAGGGAATCGTCATAAACAAGGGGAAGAACCTTTTGGCACCAAAACATAAACGGTGCAGTTATTTGTGGAATTGGAAGGTTAATAGACATTAAAATCACTCCTTTTTAATAAATAGACATAAATAAATCTGACAACTCGTCAAGAATCATCTTGTCAATGTTTAAAAAAGTTCTACGAAACTCATTAAGCATTGATGAATAAGTTTGACCGCCTCTTTTGCCGATTATATTTTCGACATAATCTTGTGTATTTGTAGTTGCTGTGTTTGAAGAAACATCAGAAGATGCAGAACCATTTCTTGACGAATTGACAGTATCTGTCGAATTAAATGTCTTATCATTTGTTGATGTTTCCGTACCTGATGTTGTGTCTTTGCTTGTTGATGTGTTTTTCGCTGTGTTTTTGGTTGTGTCAGTTGACGACCCTTTCGTTTCGCCTGATGCTGTCAATTTTTCTGATGTCGTCAATTCACCCGATGAAGAGCCTTTTGAAGTTGTTGAATCAGAAGAATCTCCACTCTTGTGCCGTGCATTTGTAAGATATGAAAGATTTTCCAAATTTCCGACCGACCCTTGCGGAGTGTCGGAGTAATCATCTTTATCGTTATACTTTTTTGTAACAGTTGAAAAATCAGAAGTTGACCCAGTGTTTGACGATGTGGACGAATTTGACGATGTTGACGAATTTGTCGATGTTGACGAATTTGTCGATGTGCCATTGCTCGTGTCCTCTGATGTAGACTGACCCGATGCCGAGCCTGTTTTTGATGAATCAAATGCGGAATGTTCGACACTTGCAAACACATCTTTTTTAGTTTCGCTTTCGGTCGTTGTCTTGGTGTCTGCTTGTGTGAAATCAGTGTTCCCCTTGCCCGCTGTGTTTGAAGTTGTTTTAACATCAACATCAATCAACGGATTAAATTTGAGAAGTTCACTATTATACAACTGGTTAAAATAAGGCATTATTTCATTTAACTTGTCATTCAGCTTTAATTTCCAAACGCCGAACGTTTCGAATCCAATTTCCCTTAAATAATAGTGTCTGATTATTTTTTTCTCCAAAGGAATTTTATAACCATTGTCAAAAATCGGATAATCGAAATCAAAAATCAACGGTGCAGATTTTGAAATAATCTCATCAACTTTTGAAAGTCCTTGCGAATCTGTATAGCCGCATAGGTTTTCGCAAATAAAGCGTAGTTCTGTAGTGTATTTACTCATCTGAATCACCTTCATTCATTTCGTCGTCTGCGCTGCGATATTCACAATTTACATTTAGGCCAAACATAGCATTTATTTTTTCACAAGCTTGCTTTCGCATCTGTAAGCGTGAAAATCGGCTTGCAATGACACCGCCCATATTATTTGCGACTTCTGAGGTTATCAAGCGCTCTTTTTTGTTGTAGGTAATATTTGTAATGCCTAAATATGTTAATGCTTCATTCCATATTTTTTCTTTAAGTTCGTAAAGTGTTGGAGCATTAAAAGGCGCATCAGTTTTTAAAACTGATAAAGCTTGTGCATCAAATTTGTCGTTAGCAAAAATAAACGGTGTGTTGCCGTCGTATTGCATATACATATTTTGCATCGTTAAACGCTGATTGTCAGTGCATTTAATCAAAACAGGTGTTTTTTGAGCATTAACATTCACGTCAATTGTGCGGTCAATGTTATATAATCTCTTTGCAAAAATAGTGACATCGTCAACCGAGTTTGTGCGCAACATATTATTAAAAATCGGTACGCTGTTGTCAAGCGTTAAATGTGCATTGTAGCCATTTGCTGCATATGCTGTAATATCAGTTGGTATATCATACACATTAAAATTACCACCGAGCATACATCGGAGTGCTAAGAATCCGACAACATCATCTTTAAAAAACACGGCTGAGCCATTACCAAATAAAGCCAATTCAAGATATCTTTCATCGACTGTTGGCGGTAGTCCGGACCATTTAAACATTGAAATTGATAACTCGGTTAAGCGCCTGACATATTGTGTATAGCTTAAATTGTTATCAAACATTGATTCGCCTGTCAATGTTTTTTTCTTTTTTCGCATATTTTCTCACTCTCCTTTTTTTAAACAGAATTGTCAAGAGAATAATTGCCAACTTCTGAGCCATTTTTCCAAAAAGTGACGCCATTGTTGTAAATACTGCAAATCTTGTTGGCATCGTCAGCGGGGACAGAGCCTTTAATTGTGCAAGCAACAGTCTTAGTATAAGTCCAATGTGGTCGTACATTACGGTTTGGTGTTTTAACTCGGTGTGTTGAGTAGCCGAATTTGTCAAAATAATCATCAATTGTCCTTGCAATTTGCGGCGTGATACATTTTGTTGCGACAGTAAAATTAAGTAATCCGAGCCAATAAGATATAACACCGCTCGTCTGACCTGATGTGTGGCTGCCCTGCAATTTCGCCATTTCACCCTCATTCATCAAGTTTGCGATAGAGCCGAGTGTGCTAAGTCCAGCGCCGACAACTGCGCCGCCAAGATTTCCCGTTAGCGCGCCAGTTGCCGCACTCATTACCAAGCCGTTAAGCAAATTTGGTAAAGTCTGTGTTTGTGTGCGTGCTAACCATTGGTCATAGTAACTTGATGAGAAAGAAATCGCCGGGAACCCTGACATTGTTAGCGCTTCGTCGGTATTTTCACCCACATTTTTATAATTTGAGGGATATAAAATAGCTGGTGAGCCGCCTGATTTGTCACCACAAACATAAAAAGATGGCTGAGAATTAACAAGAAAATATTCATACTTATAGACAGCCGAACCGCCTTGATTGTTCGTGACATAAATAAAAGTGAAGGGATATTGCAAGAGTTTTTTATTTCTGGGAACATACCCAGAAATCATAGGTCCGGTATGTGTTATAAGTTTTTTAATTGTTGTTGGGGCAATATTGATAGCAACCGTCGAATTAGCAACTTTAATTTGATGGTCTTTGATAAACTCCGAGTGGTTACCATCAAGTCCAACGCCTCTTAAATAGTTCATCAGGCTATCCGCGTCGGTTTCAAATGAATACGTTCCGGACACGATTTTTTTTCCGAGCATTGTATAGGCTGACCCCAGTATATCCTCATATGTATACGGGTCGCAAGTCGTCTGCACAACATAGTTAAGTGTTAAGTCGCTTGATATTTGGTTTCCGTAAACATAATCGCTAACATTTACAGATTCAGGTACAAGATTTTCACCGATTTCATCAGACGCGGAATGCTCACGCTCGATGAAGCATTTGCCTATTGAATAATCAAAAAACCAAGTTTGCATAACATCAATTTCAAATGTTATTTCGGTGACGGCATTGTTTACATATTCGATTTTGGTAATAAAAGCATAAAACCATTTATTACCAAAACCTGAATTTTGAAACATTAGGTAGTTACAATCATAACAAGCATCAGACGATAACCCGACACGCATAGTCCCTTTATTTACTCTTTGATAAGATTGAGCAGTTAAAGAATGCTTTGCCAGTCCGGAAAAATAAGACTGTTGAGCTGACGACGATGAAAAATAAATCGTGTGCTCATACGATTTATCAAGTGGCACATTTTTTAAAAGTTTAATGTTTGTTGACGGTGCAACATACATTTAAATCACCTCACTTATACCTTAATGACGAGTCAATCAAAAAATGATTGACCCGACATTTAAAATTAAGACTGAATAGTCACTTTACAAGTGCCAGACTTTGTGCTGTCATAGGTCGATGTTGCTTTGATTGTAGCGGTTGTAGCTGTGACAGATTCGGCAACGGTAACACGACCGTTAATGTCAACGGTCACTCCGTCAGTGTCTGATGTCCAATTTACCATCTTTGGCGCGTAATTTTCCGTGGCAACCAAAACAGATAGCTGAACGCTCTGACCCTTTTTGCACGTAACCGCAGACGGCGAAACTGTAACCGATGTTACAGATGGCACGTCGGGAACAAAAACAAGAGCGTTCGCAAATGGCGACATTGAGAATGTTTTCCAAGTGTGGTAGAAATAGTTCCAATACAACCCCTGTCCGTTGTAGTTTTCGGTGAACTCATACATATTGTCAAAAATCATAAAGAAATTCTTGTCAACAAGTACGGCCGGGATTGCATTAAGCGCTGTGAGAGTGTCCTGTGATGGCTCCTCATAGTTCGGATCGTCCTTAAAAAGTGCGTTCAGCCTTTCAACATCGAGTGTCCCGAAACCATCAATCAAAATCCTGTGCCCCATAAATTCCGCTTTTGACATATTAAAAGCTGATGCCAAAACCTCAACATCGATTTCGCTATCAAACTGAGAGTTAACCAGTAAATACTGGTCATTTTTGTTAGTAAAGGTCTGTACGCCGGCAGTATTGTAATTGTTAGACATAAATGTTAGAGCATTTGATATACCCTTAATTTTCGTGACAGCGCCCTTTGCATCGTTTGCATCAACTGTAATTGCAGAAAGTCTACCGTCGAGAATTGCCTTTGCAAGCATATATTTTGTTGTTACAAATTCATCATAATTTGCAGCTGTGTACATCGCATTGACGATTTTTGAAATCAAGTCAGTGATGCCATCCCACGAGAGGAAAGCCTGATTCAAGTCTTTATTCTGAATTGTCTGCTTGTAGAACTTTTTGTAATTCAGCGTGTGAAATGCTGCTCTCACATCGGGAATTTCTCTTGCAAAAACTTTGCTTTCGCTTTCATCAACGTCGTACTGGTGCGGATTAGCAATGTTGACGAAAATCTCTTCAATTGTTTCGCCAAAATCAATAAGTCCTTTTTTAAACATTGCAAGCGGGTTTGTGTACATTTTTGATGTAATGATGACTCTTGCTATACGGTTTACAAGAGCGTTCAAAAATTCGTTCTGCAGTGGTGTGTACTGCATTATAATTTCGCCGATTCCGCGGATGCTGTCAACTGTGTTGTTTGCTTTCGGCACGAAATCACGGTAATTTGTGGATGCTGAATTACGTATAGCATTTAAAATGTCAACACTTGTTGCGTTAAGTGTATGTGTCTTTGGTACTGTAGGCATTATTCTTTTTCCTCCTCATCAAATAAATCATCGGTTGTAATTGTTTCTGCTGTGCGTTCTTCGACAACTTCTTCGTCTTTGCCATCATCGTCAAAATTCACATCACCACCAAAAAATCGGTGCATATATTTCTTTCGCCAAGATTCGTTCAGTTCGTCATACTTTTTCTGCCAGTCCTCGTTATCGGTGGTGCTGTCAGTAACAGCCGAATTAAAGGCATCTGTTACATCATCAACAAATTTAAGTGCTTTTTCTGATGTATCATCGCCGATAAAATCGTGGACAATTTTAATAAATTCTTCAAGTTTCATATTTATCACCCTTTCAAGATATTGTTTACTAACATTTGAGCGTATGAGTAGTCAAAGTTGGCATTTTTTAAATTGGCAAAGCGTGTTGCGCCATTCCCATATTTGCCACTTATAATATCTTTTGCAATTTTGTTGTATTTTATTTTTGCTGTTGCTTTTGTAGATTCTGATGAACGATTATTGATAATATCGTTAACAATTGACTGACAAAAATTATAATCAATATTAAGATTGACAAGTTTGTTTTTGCGCTCTGTTCCATTGCCGTATTTTCCGCTAATTACATCACTTGCATAACGCTTATATATTGTATAATATTTAGTGTGAATATCATCAATTGTCAATGCTTTATTTGTAGTTGTAGTTTTAGCAGATTTAAAATCAACATAGCATTCGTTAATGTCAACATTTCCATTGATTCCATTAACTTTTCCTGTTGACGATTTCTGCCAAATGCAATAACCGTTATTTTTTTCAGCATCGGCGGGTTTATAGCTGTAACTTGCCACCCATTTATAAATATTTTTTGATAAATCGTTAATATTTATACGGTCAACAAAACCGCTGATAGCTGAGGCATAAACACCTGATTTATAACCTTTTTTGGATAAATAATCACAAAAAATATTGATACCTCTTGTCACAGAGCATTTGTTGATTGTCGGTGTTGTTTCAACATCAATAAAGAGCGGCAAATCAAAGGTTTTATTTTTGACAATGTTATAAAAAGCATCTGCGGTGTCTTTTGCATTGCTTGCACAAAATGTGCGGGCAACAAAATAATAAGCGCCAATTTTTAATCCTGCTTTTTTAGCTTTTGAGTAATTCGTCTCAAACCATCTATCCGTATAATAACCGTTATCATCCCCCCCTGCTTTAATTATAACAAAGTCATAACCAGCATTTTTGACCTTGTTAAAGTCAATGATGCCCTGCCACGCTGAAACATCAATTCCCAGTGTCATTTTTCGCTCTCCTTTTCGTCATTTTTTAGCTTTTGCAAATACGGTGCAAAAAAATCATTTAATGCTGGATTTACTTCACACAAATTTTCAAAGCAACTTATAATTTCCATTATGCAAATATAAATTGCGACTGAGGGTAAAATTGGCAATTCAAACGGCAAATCAATATAGTTGATTCCGTAGTCGATGCCACCACAACCGATTAATGCAAGCAGTTCTGCAAGTTTGTGAAACAGCCCTTTGCGCAATATCGTGCTGTCAAGTTTTTTGTTGTAAATTGCTTTAATAAATCCTGTGAGAAAATCAAAGCAAACTAAAACAAATGGCACAATGTACAAAAAAATCAATTTAATCACCACCTTTTAATTTAATTATAAAGGGGTATTGACTTTTTTTCAATACCCCTTTATAATTAAATTATAAAATAAATAAATCGAGGTGATATGGTACATATGTGTACTTTTTATGACGGTACAAAACTATTATCAATGAAAGACATTAATGGTGAAAAACCCGAAATTTATATTTGTACATCTAATCGAAGCGCGGGTAAAACAACATTTTTTAATAGATATTTTGTAAAACGATTTTTAAACTTTGGCGAAAAGTTTGTTTTAGTTTACCGTTTTAAATATGAGCTTGACAACATCGCGGAGAAATTTTTTAACGGCGTGAAGTCATTATTTTTTAGTGAGCACAATATGACCGCAAAATCTAAGGCCGGTGGTATGTACTACGATTTATTCTTGTCAAAAAATGGTGATGCAAAAAGTGACTTGTGCGGATATGCAATTGCTTTAAATTGTGCAGACCAAATCAAAAAATATTCACACCTGATGAGCGATGCGAAAAGAATGTTGTTCGATGAATTTCAATCAGAAACAAATCATTATGCAACAAATGAATTAACTAAATTATTAAGCGTTCATACTTCGCTTGCTCGTGGTGAGGGCAAGCAGTCCCGTTATTTGCCAATTTTTATGATTTCAAACAATGTCAGCTTATTAAATCCATATTTTGTTGCACTCGGGATATCAACCCGATTGCGCAACAGCACTAATTTTTTAAGAGGCAACGGCTTTGTGCTGGAGCAAGGCTACAATGCATCGGCATCTAAGGCGCTCGAAACATCAGCATTTAATAAAGCTTTTGCAAATGCTGACTATGTAAAATATGCATCTCAAAAATCATATCTTAACGATAACACCGCTTTTATTGCTTCGCCAAAAGGTAAATCAAAATATCTTTGTACAATTCGTTATAAAAATAAAGATTTTGGTGTTTTTGAATTTGCGGAAGAAGGTATTATTTTTTGTTCAGATAAACCCGACATTTCATATCCGCTTAAACTTGCGGTAACAACTGAGGATTTAAGAATAAATTATGTAATGATTAAAAAAAATGACTTATTTATTTCAAACCTCCGCTATTATTTTGATAACGGTTGTTTCAGATTTAAAAATTTACTATGCAAAGAATGCATATTGTCCACCTTATCTTATTAATTATCACATTTTAATAAAATTAATGAGTGCAAACGGGATGTACTGATTGATTTCAGCCGTTTGACTTTTCGGCTTTACAATCCGCTTTGATTTTTTAAAATGATTAGATAATACAAAAAAGCACTTGTACAATACAAGTGCTTTTTTAATTTAGGTCATTGTATAAAACGTTTCTTGCAGCACAACACCACCGTTAATTTGTACAGGTCGCAATTTGAGTGGCACGCACAAACCGGTTTTAAAATCTTTTATTGTGCGTTTTTTACTCAAAAATTTTCTTGCATCGTCATTGAGATTCAGACCATCAATGTTGACGTCTTCACCAATTGATTTTAAAAATAGTGTCTTGCACTGTTCGGGCATTCCGGCGCACTTTATGTTATAATATGATTTTTCAATTGGTTTCAAATTTTCTGAGACAATGTGCTCAATATATGTTTTTTGTCGAACGAATAAGCCTTCATCCCAACAGCTTTCCAATTTCCAACACAGGAAATTTTTATCGTCAACGACTATTCCATTAATTTCATCCGGCGTACAATTACAATGGATGCTATCTGTGTCCGCATAAATAAAATGTTCATAATTTTTTTGTGCCACACGAATAGTGAAATTTCTTGCATATGATGTAATCGCAGATCCGAGCGGGATATAAAACGGCTTTTTGTCACAACCATAAACGCCGTAAAATCCAAGTGACAAGTCGTCTTTAATGTATGCCACCTTAAAACTGCTATCAGTATTTGTCGCTGCTTTTCCGTATAAATTATTAAGGTATAATTTTGCTAATGTTTTTTTCGCTCCTTTACTGCTTAATTTTATTTTTTTATATTTGTTGATGTATTTATCAAACAATCCTATTTCTTTATCAAAATAGCAACCGTCCAGTATTTCAAAATCGACTAAATTATAATGGTCTTTGATAAGCTGAAAATCCGTCATAGTCAGCGTAAGTGTTACTTGTGTGTTTTGCTCATTTCCGTTAATATCTAAATATTTTTTATAATATTTATTTGTTTTCTTATCGTAAAAATCGGATGTTTCAAGCCATTCAGTCGATTTATACCTAATCGTATTTTTTACTTGTACGCAAGGTAAAAAACCTTTTTTTAAATAAAACCTTGTTTTAATTCTTATAAAATAATATTTTTCTTTTGCAATTTCAGGTATAAAATTTCCACTCCAAAATGTCGGTAAGCCGACGGGGTAATAATTTCCGCTTTCGCTATGCATAACTGAGGGATAGAGGCTGTTAACATCTGCTGTTGTGCCGTTTTTGTAAATTTTGTTTTCACAGCCCTTTTTTAAGTAGCACCATCCACCCTTGTAGGATTTTCGCACATATTCATCTGCGTTTTTAAATTCTACAGGGACATCAACCGTGTATTCTGCGATGTTCGGGTATAAGCGCTCAATCAACGATTTACTCATTATGCTTTTATATTCCTTCAAACAACAACTGCCGATAGTTAAACTATCGTGGTTTTCGTCGAACATAATTTCAAGTGCTTCTTTAAGTACAAAGACATCATTTTTAATGTATTCTTGTTCGTCTGCCGTAATTTCACACCCAGCATAACGATACCCTTCATATTCCATTTTTAATTTTTTATGTTTTGTTTCAAAGGACTTTCCGATTGCATCAAGACTAAACGGCAATAGCTTCAAGCTATCACGGATTTCAATAATTTTATTGTTTTTCTTGATAATGATATAGTACCATTGGCCCATTTCGCTAATGCTGTATTTAATGCTATTGTTTGACATATCCCTTGTGTCAAGCCATCTTACTAACGCACCGTCCTCAGTCATTTTTTCATAGGCTTGCTCAAATTTTAAATCTTTCAGCAAATAAGATAAAATAAAACTACCATCAAATTTTAAATTATGAAAGTACATTTTGATGTTCTCGTTTTTTGCAAAAAAATAATCAAAGAAATCGCCTATACTATGCACTATTTTAACATCTGCGGTAAATAACTCACAGAAACAAGCCGACCACACCTCCGTGAATGTCTGACCCTTAAACACCGTTGTTTCAAAGTCGCAAGCGTAGGTTTTAAATTTCCTTTGCTTCATTAATCATCTCCCGCAATATCATTCAAAGCGGGAATTTCACCTCCATTAAAAATTAACATCAGTTTGCTATAACTATTATTATAATTATATAATTCTTCTTGCTTACTTGCATACATTACAACGTCTAAAGCAGCATTTATAGAATCAGCATTTTTTTCTATATATTCCTCAAAATCACTCATAGCATTCGCATTAACATAGCGTTGTTTTGTTCTTTCAAAAATTTCTTTCAATTTTATTGCAGAATTTTCATCCCCGCTACTGCGAAAATGTAAATATCTCCAATTGTTTTCAGCAATAATTTCATCAAGTCTATTTTCCACACTTTCAATGGCCGAATAAATCGGGATATAATCTTTGCTCTTTGTTCGTGATGATTTTGACTTCGGCTGTCGTGTTTTTTGCTGCTCTTTAAGCTTTCGAGTTTGAGCCGCTTTTTTAGCGCTCGCTTTTCGTTCAAGCGTTCGTCCAACTTTACCGCTCACAACTTTTCCTGTTTCTTCATCTAAATATGTTGTACCCTTTTGAGCATAGATGTCTAATTTTCGTATGTTTTCGATTCTCTTTTTTGTAATTCGTTTCGGGTTTTCAGATGGTATTATTTCCGACTTATCAAAGCGAAATCCTCTTTTTTCAGCCGCTTTAATTCTTCGCTTTAAATTTTTAAGTGCTTTTTCGTATTCAAGTTGATTTAATGTTTTTTTCTTTTTCATCATATTCACCAACCTTTTTTGAAAATTAAAGCCCCGATACAATATGTACGGGGCTTTCTTGTTATTTCAACAATTATACAAGTGTACAAGTGATGAAACACATTCCGCTGTAGTTCTTTGATTCACGCTTGTAAAATTCAATTTCAAACGGTTCATCTGTTTCTTTCATTTCGTTAAAAATATCAAGAAATGATGAAATCGCACTCTTTGAACCGGTGTAATACTTGTTGCCTCCATTATCAGCAATTACCATTGTCTGATAATTCTGTTCGGATTCAGGCAACTTTTCATTGTGAATATCGACAAATGCGTAATAATCAGGCGCAATAACAAGTGGCTTTTCAGGTTCGACCACCTTGTCAATTGCAATTGCAGTTGTCAAGTCCTTCAACTTGATTTTTTCCCTGATGGTAAATTCCTTGCTACCTTCGTTAATTGTTGCTTTGTAATTTGTGTTCATTTTAATATCTCCTTTTGAAAATTATTCTTTTATCGTTGCTTTTTCGATAAATTCCTGTTCAGGCATTTCATAACGCCTTTTGATTTCCAAGTAACTCTTTAGCGCAAGATATTTGAGCTCAACATTGCTTGCATTCGCTTGTGACATCTGTCTTTCAATACGCTTTTTAAGAGTTTTTTCATTTGTGAACTTTCCTGCAATTTCGATAAATAATGTTCTTGTTGTATAATCTTTCATATTTGCAACAACAACTTCACACCGTGTGACGGTTATAGTTCGGCTAATAACTCTTGCTCGTGGCATTTTGACACCCACCCCCCCTTTCATTTTTAAATTTGCAATTGTATGTGATTTCTTGATAAAGCAAGAATTATTAGTCGATTTTCAGTTTTTTACAGTCAATCATTTTTCATTCTCCTTCATTAATATTCAATTCCAAAACTTTCAGCGAAAGATTCGTCGTACTTTTCCCAGTGCTTTTTTTCATAAGCACTGAAAAACTCTTGGTCATCATACAATTCAATGTGGCCGTGGAGTGATTCTCTGATTTCATCGTCCATATATGACGAAGCAATTTCAAAGTCAACAGCTTTGTTATTTTCGCTTAACACATATCCGTCAAGCATTGCGGCGAATGTATCAACTATTTCCATCCCGTTAAAGTTAAGTTCGTTGCCTTCGTTGTCAAAGTAGGTTTCTCTGATTCGGAGTATATCCGCTGTCAATTTTCTACCAACCTGCTTTGATGAGCAAGAGTTTTTATTTTCGTTGAAAATCTTGCGCGCATCGTCGAGTGTGTCAACGAGTGCGATTCTGTTATAGCTTTCGCCATCTCCGTTAAAATCGTTGTACATAACTTCGTCAACGATTTCATCGGGTGTGAGATATGCACCGTCTGTTATAACTTCTTCATTTTTTTCAATTTCAATAATGTACTTTTTCATAGCTATTCTCCTTTGGCGTCTGCAAGCTTGTAAGTGTTGCTTAACTTATCTTTCATTATCTATATTATACTACAGTTCTTCACAAAATGCAATAGCTATGTACCAAAATATTTCACAAGAATGTACCTATTTTATTGTGCAATATGCTAACAAATGT
>OIZT01000944.1_pt1 | contig 15054 bp, 10 predicted proteins | sample 1588611 | NCBI WGS metagenome assembly OIZT01 (sample SAMN03283278) | human gut metagenome | biome: human-associated habitat; material: feces | host: Homo sapiens | place: Peru | collected 2012
AAACACTCATAAATCGCTCATTCTAAGCTATTCAGCAGATTTTAGCGTAATTTTTGAAGAAAAAATCTAGCGACACCGTGAAATGCGGTGTCGCTAGAATGCTGCAATATTTACTTGAGAAGTTTCTTCTTCTCGATGAGCTGGAACATCTTGTTGCCCAACTCCTGAGCACCATTGGCATCGAAGTGGAGAACATCGCTGCGCAGACTGGCGTTCGGCACATCTACCACATAGATGCTCTTGTCTTCCTGGGCGAGTCGATGCTGGGCATCTTCCACGCCTTGGCTCCATTGTCGGCTTTTATGCGAGATTCCACCAATTCTACCTATTTCTCTGCTACTTGTTCTTCAGAAAATCAATTTCTACGATTCTCAATACCGGTTTGCCTTTCTTGATTCCTATGAAATCGAGGGTGCTTGCCTTGCCGCCCGCCAGCTCCTTGGTGTCGCTGAGCTGGGTCTTGCTCTTGGCATCGCCTATCATCCTGATGGTGATATCCTTTGCCTTCACTGGCTTGTCTATCTTGATGTGAACATAGCCGAGGCAGGCGTAGGTGTAACCCTCCCAAACCTTCTTCTTGCCGGCAAAGATGGCAAGTGGATACATCTTGTCTCTCCAACCCGTGAGCTTCACGGTGATTTCATCCACCTTCTCTTTGTTGGCAAACTGATAGGTGATCCAGGCATTCTCTGGCTTGCCATCGCTCTTCCATTCTGTAGTTTCATCATCGTCGAAGGTCTTCTGGGCATCTTCCTGGTTAACGCCTGCTATGGCACCAGTGATATCGATGGACTCCTTGATATCAGTATAGGATGGGGTAGATGGCGTTTCGCCACGAGAAAGGTCGCCCTTCAAGCTGAACTGAGGCAGATAGTGCTCGATATCCACCTTCTGGGTCTGCAAGTCGATGCTTGCTACGCCCTTGATTCCATCAGCACCCGCACAGATTGTGATGTTTCCTGGGTTCACAGTACTGCGAATCAAGATTCTGTTTACACCGCACTCTACTGGCAAATCAATCTTTCCGATGTAATTGTCGAAGGTGTTGTCGCTGTCTGTCGAATCGAGAATATCGGCTGCCTTGCGGGCTGCCTTCTGCTCTGCGGTCTCGTTCTTGTCTACCACGAGGCTCTGCTTCTTGGCTGCAAGTTCCTTCTTGGTTTCCTCGTTAGGAGTAGCCAGTCCGCCAATCCATTCCATTTCGCCCTGATAGTTGAAGTGGATGGTGCGGTTGTCGAGCGGACAGCGTCTGCCCTGCTTGTCAACCACCTCTACCTGGATGAGTGCCATGTCGGCACCATCAGCCTTGAAACCTTCCGGGTTCTGGATGCTGGTGAGCTTGATGTGATGAGGCTCGCCCGCTGTTTCGATGGCATAACGGCTTGTCTCCTTCTTGGTCTTGGCATCTTTTGATTTCTTGTCAGACTTATCGTATGTATAAGCCACAGCCTCAATCTTTCCTGCCTCGAAAGGTACGTTCTTCCAGGTGAAGAGCCACTGGTTGCTGCGTTCGCCCATGCCCATGCTCTTGCCGTTGATGAAGAGTTCTACCTCGTCGCCGGTACTTACCACATATTCTGTCTGCTTGATGGTGCCTGGCTTGTAGTTCCAATGACCCACGATATAGGTGGCATCCTTTTCTGGAGATACCCAGCCGTCCCACATCACCTGATGAGCGAAGAAGGCATCCTTCGGGATGCGCATCGCATCGGTTACACCGCTCGAACGGTAGTTTGCCTCACCACGATGATGGGTATTGGTATCTGAAAAGATGATCTTGGTACCGCCATCGCTCACACGCTTGCCTGTGCCCGGACGCTCCTGCCAGTATTCAAACCAGCGTTCTACCATGCTTGCAGCAAAGGTATCCATGTTGTGGTTGTATTCGAAGGCAGGTTTGCCACGATACAGAGGTCCGTCGCCTTCCTTGTGGTAAGGATAGCTCTGCTCATCCCAGTATTTGCGCAGGCCCTCGTCGCGATGATACTCCATCGACCACATCGGGTGCTTCTTACTCTTGTTGATGTAAAGCATCTCGCCGCCATACTCAGCCTCGTTGATGTTGAGCATCTCTCGGCTGCCGCTGGCTCTTCCGCCGTGAGGGTCGAATTCGTCGCGGATGGCTTTCATCTGTAACATGTGCTCGCGGCTCACGCCCTTATTACCGCTTTCATAGAAGATGATGCTAGGGTTGTTGCGGTTGTAGATGATGGCTTCCTTCATCAGTTCCAGACGCTGTTCCCATCTTCTGCCTTCCACATCCTTCTCGGCATCACCGGCTGGCATTGCCTGAATCAGGCCCACGCGGTCGCAGCTCTCGATGTCCTGTTTCCAAGGGCAGACGTGCATCCAGCGAACCAGGTTACCGCCCGATTCCACCATCAGTTTGTTGCTGTAGTCGCTCAGCCAGGCAGGAACGCTCATGCCCACGCCAGGCCACTCGTTGGAGGTGCGCTGCGCATAGCCGTGCATCATGATGGCACGGTCGTTGAGATAGAACTTGCCTTCGCCAAACTGGGTCTTGCGGAAACCGGTCTTGGTCACTACATCGTCTATCTTGCTGCCGTCGTCCGCTTTCAAGAGGGTCTTTACGGTGTAGAGATAGCCATATCCCCAACTCCAGAAGTGAGCGTTGTTTAGGAGTCCGCTCACCTTCACGGTCCTGGTTTCGCCTGGCTTCAATGTGTATCTTTCGCCATCAAAATGACCCACTTCCTTGCCGTCTGCATCCAGAATCTTGGCGAAGAAGCGGAAAGAGCGAGGCTTGGAATCCTCATTTCTTACCTGCGATTCAGCGTTCACCGTTACCTTCTTTCCCGCAATATCATAGTTGCTGCCATAGATATAGATACCTGTGGTCTTGAGATTGTTGTAGAGTGGAAGGGTCTGATAGAGCTTGTCGGTGATGTGGAGGAACACATTCTTCGGAATACCGCCATAGTTGGCATTGAAGTTCTTGTCGTTCCACTGATAGCGCTGGCCTGTGGCTCGTTCACGATAACTCCAGGAGTTATCCACACGTACGGCGATGACGTTCTCACCTTTTATAATATAAGGTGTCAGATCGAATCCGCTTGCCATCACACCATTCTCGGTATATCCCACTTTCTTACCATTGAGCCAGATGTCGGCACCGAAGCGCACGCCTTCGAACTCGATGAAATACTTGCGGTCGCCCACTTTCTGGATATGGAAGTGCTTGCGATACCACATGATGGTGTCGCTGAGTTGTTCGATGGAAACCTTGAACGCTTCTTTCTCGTTGAAGGCACGAGGCAGCGTAATCTGTTTCCAACCGGCATCCTTGTAGTTTGCCAGTTCTGCTCCCTGGAAGTCGCCCACCTTGAGCAACCATCCCCCATTAAAATTGAGCTTTGTCCTTTCTACTGCATACATCTGGCAGAGCGAGATGAAAGCGAGTAGAAGCAGAAATAGTCTTTTTCTCATTCTGATTTTGTTTTGATTGTTTTGTTGCGTTATTATTCTAATTTTGTTGCAAAGTTACGAAAAGAATGTATATTTCTTATGGATTTTTGTACGATTTCATGTTCTTTTGTTCGAGTTTCTACTATTTCCGTTTTATAAAATTGAAAGTGTCTACTGAAATCAGGAAAAGTCAGAGAGGATGTAACCGCCCTATAGTGCTATATATGCCCCACCTGTCCCTCCCCAGCGGGAGGGTCCTTACCCTATACCCAAGCCCTAAATCCCTACCATAGGGATTAGGGATGTAACCGCCCTCCGGTGCTCAGAACCGCTACGTTTTATGGTTGGCGGGGCATCAAAGCCCTCGCCATGGTTGTGCGGGATGGGACCGCCTTGCTAATGGTGGGGACTACCTGAGGTGGGCTTGCAGATTGCTGATTTTGAGAGTAATTTGCTGATAAAGAGTTTTTCGATTTCACAAATAATGGGTAGAGAATTCGTTTTAACCTATGGTTTGGTTGTACCTGCTTCAATTAGACAATATATATATAAGATATGGCATTCAAGATATTAAGCGCAATATTTTTACAAGATGGTAAGCAATCGTTTACTTTGGATTTCACTCCGCCTAAAGATGATTCACAAGATAGTCATTTTACCTTACTAATAGGAAAAAATGGCGTGGGTAAAAGTCTCATACTAGAGGCAATCATTGAATTTCTCTTTTATGCTTGGCAAAAAAATTCTTCAAGTATTATAATAATAAGAAGAATTAAATACATCTTTTGTACTGCTCTTGAATATACTTTAGATGGGACAGTATGTAAACTGGAAAGCCAAAAAGGCAACTTATCTTTTTATAAAGATGGGGTGGAGTGTCAGCTTTCGAATGAATGGTTACCAAGGATAGTTGCTACAAGTTTTAGTATTTGTGATAAATTTAGAGTTCTAAGAAGTAATGAAAGAGATCTGAATTATTTCTATAAATACAATGGTGCCAAGGTTAATGGCAATATGATTTCACCCACTTCTATCTTGTTTACTCTTCTCAGCAATATCGCTTCTGCTTCTGAAGAACAATTATACAGGATAAACAAAGCAATCACCGCCTTCGGGTATGAACTTTGCATTTCTTTTAGATTTAAACTGCAGGCAGTTGAGAATAAAATTATGTTTGATCGTGTGTTGAATAATTTCGAAATTAAGGCTAAGGATACAACTTATGTCGGAAAGAAATTTCGACAGCTGAATTTTGATGAAAAGCAAGTTCTATATGAGTTCTATGAGAAGATCAAGGAAAATAAAGATACCATTAGCATGGATGTTGATTTTACTGAAAAATTTGATTTAGAAACAAAGAAGCACAATGTTTATGCACTCTATAAATTGAGACAGATGGGGATTGTCAATCTAAGTCAGATTTCATTCCGTAGAGTGTCGAAAGATTATGTTTCCTGTATAGACATGAGTTCTGGAGAGTTTAATATGCTGGCTACCATCATCAGTGTCGCTTCTGTAGCAGAACAAAATGTCTTGGTTTTGATGGATGAACCTGAAATAAGTCAACACCCATCTTGGCAAATGTCTATTATTGATTACTTGGATAAATGCTTAAGAGGACAATCGTGCCATTTGATGATTGCAACGCATAGTAACTTTTTGGTATCTGACCTGCCTATCAGACGTTCAGAAGTATTGCATTTATATAAAGATGAACTAAATTTTATAAAAGCAAAAAGAATAAAAAGCAATACATATGGATGGTCTGCAGAGGAAGTATTGTTGAAAGTATTCGGATTACCGACAACACGCAATCGGTATCTCGCTGGCATCGTTGGAGAATTAATGGAAGGTATCTCCAATGATACTATGAAAATACAAGAAGTACAGAGCAAAGTCTGCTTTTTGAAAGATATAGTTGGTAATTTGAATAACTTAGATCCTATGAAGAAAATCATAGAAACCATCGTTGAAACATTTGAGGAATAATTCTGTTATGAACTTACAAGAAGATTTTATAATAGATAGACCCTATTCTTTAAAGAAAGAAGATGAACAAGTGATATCTAAAGTGCTTGAACATGAACTTTCTGTAAATTTATGGAAAGACAAAAGACTTGATGCGCTCAAGGAAAATATACGTGATTATCTTCGTGAAAAGCAGAAAGGTCGTTGTGCTTTTTGTAGGATGAAATTACACGAAGAAAATGCTACAGCAGAGGTGGAGCATGTTGTTAATAAGGGCAGCAGATTAGATTGGATGTTTCTTCCGCAGAACATGGTGCTTTCCTGCAAATTGTGCAATTCATCAAAAGGTACCAAGAAAGCTCTAAAAGATATGACTTTAAGTGATTACCCTGATGATGGTGAAGAATTTCTTTTTGTCAATCCTTATTTTGATAGGTATAGTGAACACATCGAAATAAAGAATGACATTCTGTATATGGGTATCACCGATAAGGGAAAATACACGGTAAAAGAATGTCATTTGAATAGGCCGAAGCTAACGATTGCACGTGCGGAGGAAGTCATTAAAAATAGCGCTCATGGCTTTGTCAGTGTCTTTTTATTGGTAAATGATCCTGCATATGCTAAAGTTGTAGAGGATAAGAACCAAATTATCAATAAGTTACATCTTAAGGAAAGGATTCGACAATATAAGTCAAAACATAGATCATGAGTTATAATATGAGTCTTTTAGATAGTTTTCTTCTGGAGGATAAAATATAAAAAATAAATTAATCAAATAATTAATTGAAATAATTCTGTTTATGTTTATCGAGATGCAGATAGGTAATCAGCTAGATGAGGATGACAGTCTGCACTTCGATTATCAATGAAAATCATAATGAAGAAAAAAGTATTTGTAAGCGGTTGTTACGACCTTTTACATTCCGGTCATGTGGAGTTTTTCCAGCAGGCATCACGATATGGTGACCTGTATGTGGGTATCGGATCGGATGCTACTTATCTGGAGTATAAGCATCGCAAGCCTATGTTTCCGCAGGAGGAAAGGCTATTCATGGTCAAGAATATCAAGGCGGTGAAGGATGCGTATATCAATGAGGGAAGCGGAGTTTCAGAAGATATGGCCGATGAAGTTGCCGAAGATGGATCCGGAGATGCTCGCCCGACTGGTATTCTGCTTCGAGAACAATCCGGAGCGTTATGATGGTATCATCTCGGGTGCCCAGGATTCTATCGGTATCTGTGTGCCCGGTCTGGTGCGTCATTATTATGACAACAACTTCTGGCCGGAGAAGATTGAGAGTACGCAGGATGAGATGACCCTCCGTTTCCTGGAAGACCATCTGGTGATGATTCCGATGGAACCGAGAAGACCGGGATGCAGTGTGGTGGAAGGTAAGGATATCACGCCTGAGAAGGTGAAGGCACTGGCTGATGCAGCTGATGCCTGCTGGAAGGCGATTCTGGCGCACGACCTAGATGCCTTTGCTGCCGCATACAAGGCATCTTTCGAGGCCCAGATTGCGATGTTCCCGGGTATGGTGAATCCGTCTATCAACGGTGTGATAGAACCGGAGGCGAGTGTGCAGCCGATGATTGACCGCTACAGCAACATGGAGGAGGTACTGGCATGGAAGATGCCGGGAGCCGGTGGCGGCGGTTATCTGGCACTGGTAGTAAAGGACAGTCTTAAATTTGCAGAGAATCATGACGAAGCCATCCATCTTCAGATACGAAGGGCATAACTATCTGGTGCCCTTCCTCATCATCAGCAGTCTCTTCTTTATGTGGGGCTTTGCCCATGGCATCCTGGAGGTGCTGAATCCGCATTTCCAGGAGTCGTTCCATATCAGCAAGGCGATGTCGGCCCTGACGCAGGCTGCTGTCTATGGTGCCTACTTCCTGATGGCGCTGCCTGCCGGATGGATTATCCGGAAGTGGGGCTACAGGAGGGGAGTGATAACAGGACTGGTTCTCTTCGGTATCGGTGCCCTGATGTTCATACCGGGAAGCAGGATCAACAGTTTCTACTTCTTCGTTCTGTCGCTGTTTGTGATAGGATGCGGACTGACCTGTCTGGAAACGAGTGCGAATCCTTATACTACGGTACTGGGACATCCAGACAAGGCGGAGAGCAGAATCAACCTGTCACAGTCGCTCAATGGTATCGGATGGATTGTTGGACCGCTGGTTGGCGGTCAGCTTCTGTTCTCGGGTGTCAACATTGCCATTCCTTATGCCCTGGTGGGTATCTTCGTGCTTTCTGTGGCGCTGGTCCTATCAAGGATCAAGTTGCCGGACCCAAGGAGAGCGCATGAGGCGGATACGAACGAGAAGGTAGAAGAGAAGCCGATGCGAGTGATAGCATTCGGTTTCGGTATGCTGACCTTATTTCTTTATGTGGCTGCCCAGACGGGTGTGAACAGTTTTTTCATCAACTATGCTGAGGAGAGTATTCATATAGAGAAGCAGACTGCCAGTCTGTATCTCGCCTTTGGCGGAATGGGTCTGTTCTTTATCGGCAGGTTGGCTGGTGGTGTCATCATGAATTATATCCAGCCAAGGCTGGTGCTGCTGGCCTGCGCCATCCTCACCTTTGTAGCTACATTGATTGTGGTGGTATGTAGCGGAACCTTATCTCTCATTGCGTTCTTCGCCCTGTATCTGGGAGAGAGCATCATGTTTCCGACTATCTTCTCGCTGGCATTGAGGGATGCGGGTACAAAGACCAAGCTTGCTTCTTCGTTGCTTATCATGACGATAGTGGGTGGTGCGGTTGCTCCTGTAATCATGGGGTATATTGCGGATACTACAGGCAGTATGGCGATTGCCTTTCTCATACCGTTGGTATGTTATGGGGTGATTGGAGGCTATGCTGCAATGCCGAGATACTCTTCTCCTGGTGTCAAAAGAGATTAAAAGATTAACATATGGGCGAAAGGCTCCCATCTCCTTTTTATCATAAGCTACTTTTAGAGGATGAGGGTGTAGTCCTTTACTCTATAAGACTAATGTTGATCTACTATGGGAAAACGAAAAAACAACGACAAATTCATCATGGAAAATGAGAGATAAGTTTTTTTCAAACGTATAATAGCAAATGATTAAAGGTTAATAAATGAGAAATATAGAAAGTCTTAAATCATATATATCACTTGCAATAGCAGTGATATCTTTGGCTTTGTCATTACATATTGAATACACATATTCTAAAAGGTATGTAGAGCAACAACAGATAGATGCTGTTATGGAATTGGTGGACTCTATTGCCCATAAACCTATAAACTATGTATTATGTGCAAAGACTCGCTCTGGTTACATTACGAAATATGAAAATCGAAATTTGTTTGAATTCTCCGATACTGTAAAATATCAAGGTACCAATTATCCTATTGTTTTTCGTAATAAAGATTGGTATTTTTCGTTCAATAGATTTCGTTACAATCCCCTAATACCCACTCCTATTGCTAATGTATTGAAAGAATATGATGGAGAATATGAATCTTGCAACTTTGATATAGATAAACATCAGATTTATATAGGCATGGGTGATGATTTGTATGCGTTACGTACAGATTTTATTTCAGCAAAAGAACATTTTGGGTATAACCAATATGTCTACTATAGAAAAGATGCACCAGCATTTAAAAATGTGCAAAGTTTAATAATGACAAATCTTAAATTACGAAAAACTATTGCCAAATGGCTGAAAAGCAAAAGATTGGACGACATTAATTTGGGTGAATAATAATTTTGTTCGATAGAACAATAAAAAGTTGATAAAAACTGAATTTATGGGAAGAGTAAAGCAATTAATGATGGAAATGGAGGAACATGATTACACTGGTTTCTCCGAAGGTGAAAAATATGTATGCACCCATCATTTTGATGACAAATACTTGAATCAATATATTCAAGAGAATAGTGAGGATGGTATATGTTCTTATTGTCATAGAAAAGGACGTGTCATAGATATGAGCGCATTAGCTGACCATATAGGAATGAGAATATCAATATTTTTCAATGATGTTGATTCTGAAGGACTACCATTGGCTAGTTCATATTACGATGACGACAAAGAGGAAATACCAAGTATTAAGCGAGTTGGATGCTTTGCTGTCCCTGAAAAAATAGAAGTTTATGAAGATACATCGGAAATGATGGAAGACTTGGGACTTCATACAGAGTGCGAGGAATTGAATGAAGATATGGATCATCTTTTTGAAGACAACATGTGGGTAAAGAAAGATCCTTTTGAACTATGGTGGAATGAGGAAATGGAATTGCAGTGGAAAAGATTTGCCGATATGGTCAAACATTCAAGGCGATTTACGTTTTTGGCGATGCCTAAAGTAAATGGTTCTGAAAATATTCTTGAAGAATTGAATGAGGTCATCCTGCATACTGATGGTGTTCTTCATCAAATACCTATAGGAACAACATTGTATCGGACTCGTAGTCTCGATAAGGCACTTGACAACTCTTTCGGTTTTAAAGACATTACTTCTGCTCCTAATGCTTCTGCTGGTCAATGTCGTATGAGTCCTGCTGGCGTATCTATGTTTTACGGTGCGTTTGATAAGGAAACAGCTATATCCGAAAGTATAAAGTCGACAGTTGAGAAAGTATTGGTCATTGGAGAGTTCAAAACAATACGAGAACTTACTGTGGTTGATTTGACTGCACTGCCAACAGATGTTTCGATATGGATGGACAAATGGGAAGGAATTGCCTTCCTGAAATCATTTCATAAGGATATTACCCAACCTCTTCTGAAAGAAGCAAAAGAGGCAATAGAATACGTACCGTCACAGATATTCACGGAATATTTGAGGTGGATGTTTACTGACAAACAAGGAAGACATGTTGATGGCTTGGTATATAAAAGTTGTAAGACTAAAAAGGCAAATGTTGTCTTGTTTTGCAACAATGAAAAAAGTCGTGAATGGGTAAGGTTGGATAGTTTTTCTGGGGAAAAGTAAACAATGAAAAAAGTTATTATGAAATACAAGAAAAGTGAATTGGATTTATTTCTTCAAGAGCGAATTAGAGAGAATAAAGAGGAACTTTGTCGTAATCTTGACGCAACGCTTCAATATGAACAAAATTGCTTAGAAGAAATAGTCAAAGGTATAAAACATTGTAAAAGCAATATTGAAAATTGCAATAAAGTATTGGAAAAAGCTTCCATTTCTAATATGGCTGTTTGGTGTGCCAAGAAAGAAGTTTTCAAAGATAATCTTGCTATTTGGAACACCTTAGGACATATCCAAATGGCGAGTATCGAGATGAAGAGATATACAAAAGTATTGTCTTCTGATAATGATGATTGGGCAAAACATGATGCTATCAAATCTGCCTATACTTCCATTTATGAGACTTCAAAGAAGTTAGTTGACAGCACTGGGAAGCTAATGAAATTCATAAACTATGAGTTTCCAAATTATGAATTCTCTTCATTCAAAGAGGTTAGAAAAGAACTGACTAAGTTTAGAGAAGACAATAAAGATGCTCTTACGAACGTAAGAAACACGATAGATGCCCATCGAGATGAAGACATCTGTATGCAAATAGAAACTGCGGAGAATTTGCATTTGTCAGATGCTGTCAAGCTGATACTGGATTATGGGCGCATTGTTAATGAACTTGGGACGGTTGTAAGTCCCATGAAACGATTGGGAATCTTGCAATTGAAATCAGTTTTTGGAAAAACTAAGAATTAAATTGATTTGAAAACTTCTTTCAAATATTTGCTTAATAAAAAACTTGATTGTCATGATTCAAATTCTTATAGTAATCTTATTTTTATGCATTTTAACAGTTCTCTATCTGTCAAAGCCAAAATGGTTGGAAAAAAGAATGCCGTGGATATGGGAACATATAGGGTCGCCTATTTTCCGATATTATTTTATAACAACTGTTAGGAAAATAACGATTATATATTTTTCCACTTTTGGTGCGATTGCTGCTGCCAACCCGATTTTAAAATTATGTTTTAAGATAAATTGGAATACTAAAAGTGGAGATATTTGGGCAAGCCTTGATTGGGGGAATGATTGGATAGATATTACTTGCGTATTATTAGCATTACTACTTACTTTTGCTTATTGCATTTACATTCTGTATGAAAGGAAGAAACTGCAAATCCCTTCTGATGAAATCTTGTCTAGTATTAAAAATATAGCAGAGTCAAACGATAGGAAGCTTGAGGCTGCACTTAATAGATTGTCAAATACAAGTATTACAAAGTCACTTATTCCTCAATTACAAGATTCTATAAAATCACTTCATATAAAGACTGCTGATGGCATATTGGAAAAATTGAAAGTGTTGGTCTTGCAAGAGAAATTTGTGGATTTTCCTCTATTGATGCAATTGGAATACAATATCGGAAGATGTATGCGGTATGCTGATGAGAAAAAAGCATTGAATGCTTTTAATAATGCTTATCAGGCAATGGAGAAGGCGCAGTTGTTTGATAAAGATGTAGCCATAGCAAAAATATTTTGTTTGTGTAAAAATGGTGAGTATGATAAGGCATTTGTAATTATAGAACAACTTAAAGAACGGAATTGTAATAGCATTTGGACAATAATTCCGACGATTCTGTCATCGGAAAATCCTTTTGATACTTATGATAATCTACCAGTAGAATTGAAAGCCAATCAAGAATTACTCGCCAATCTTTTGTTATTAGATGAAGGTAAGCATTTCAATCCTGGGAAATTGGATTTTGAGAATTATATTCTTGGAGAATTGAAAGAACTTACCTTGGATAACATACCTCTTTGGGTTTTACATTTTAGTGTGTTACAGACTCGTTTCCTAAATGAATGGATGATTTGTCCCGAAGGGAAGAATAAGAAAGAGGTCAAAGTGTCTAAAGAATTATATGATGAGACAGAGAAATATCTACGATTGCAGGCTAAGACAGAGCTTGGAAAGATATTTCCTGATTTAGACTTTATTCATGCATGGGTAGCATATATTCATGACCATAGTCCTCTTTGGATAGATAAAATAAAAAGTTATTCTTACTCTCCTCAAAATAAGGATTTATATTTTATTGCAGTAGCTTCAATACTTGTGTCTGAGCATAAAATGAAAGAGGCTGTAGATTTTCTTGGAAATTCAGAGAAAGCAGTAAGTTTGAACATTTTAGGGTATAGATTAAAATTTGCATTTCAATTAGGGCAAACTGAAACGATTAAGGAAATCTTCTCTCTTGTAATATCGGCTAACGAACACATAGAAGATAATTTATTAGCAAATCTTCTATCTTGTATCCAGTATTATAATTCTGATGTTTTTGATTTTGTTCCGAAACTCCATTTTGAGGATGATGTAAAGAAAAAATGCGTGGTTGCTGTAGCTTTATTCTTTGCTGAAAAAAATGTTGATATAGACTATCTGAATAAGCATATTAATGAAATCCCTAATACACTGAAGCCTTATATAGCCATGATTTTCGAGAAGTATGTTGGAGTAGATTCTGCGATTAATATCATAGAGCCTATTGTGGATTATCATTATTTCGACATTCGAGCTTTCATTTATTTTAATCTTTTACGTAAGGAACAACGCTATGGAACAAAATTATATGATTTTTGTGAAAAGGTGAGGAAAAATGGAAGCCAAACAGAAGAAACTTTACTCTGTGAACTCCAGATGGCAGAAAAATTGGAAGATTTTGGCAAGGCTCTTGAAATAACCACGATGATGATGAATAACTCAAAACGAACAGGGGTGTTTGTAGAACATCATCTCATGGCTCTATATAAGAACAAAAAGAAGGATGATATTGCACAATTTTATCCTCATCTCAAAGAATATGTTTTTGATAATGTAAATTCTATCAAAAATATATTTAATGTCTATTTGTTGGTAGACATGTATGTTGAGGCACTGGACTTTCTATATTCACAGGTAGAAGTTGGCATTTCTCAGGAACTTCGTGATTTCTATTATCAAGCGTCAATGAACAAGGAAATTGGCAACTTAGTACATAAGCAGTATGATGTTATTGAAACAGGAAGCTATGTAATGGTTGATATTGATGGGCAAAAAGATTATTTGGAAATCTTACTTTGTTCACAATATGACATTCTGATAGGGAAAAGACCAGGTGATAGTATTGATATTGAATTATTTAATCATTTGCAGCATGTAGAGGTGTTGGCGATATTTAATAAATACCACAAGCTCTATATGGAAATAATGAAAGAGATACATGAGCATAAAAGCAAATCTATACGTTCATTTACAATTGAAGATTTAGAAAGCGGCGATGGTATTTTGGCGAATTTGGGAAAATTGTCAGGAACTGACGAGGACTATAAAAAAGCATGGAATGAAGCTGTTGAAAAATATAAAAATGGAGAAACTACATTATATGGACTAGTTGAGGAATCATCATTGGTGGCTAATTTGTATAATAAAATTTTTGGTGATTTTATAATATGTTCTTTGCCAAGAAATATCATTATGGCAAAGTTGCAGAACTCTAAAATTGATATTGCAAGTTTGCAGCCTGTGTTGGATTTTAGTGGTTTGATTCTTATGCAGGAATTATCTGTAAGATTTAATCTAAAATTCAAAAATAAATTTATACTTCCTAAGTCTATTGAAACTGCTATACAAAATACTCTATCTGCAGAGAAGAATGGAATTCCTTCTTTTATAGAACAAAAAGTATTAGCCAATTTGACAATAGAAACAAGTAATGGTAAACTTGAAGAATCACCATTTGTTTCTAAATTAAAATCATTATTAGAATGGGTAACGTTAAATTGTTCTGTAGAGAGCAATAAAGAAATATTGAATCATGATACCAAAGATATTGTTAGTGTTACACACCGAATGTTTTTAGATTCGACGATGCTTACACTAAATAAAAATAGGGTGTTAATTTCTGAGGATTGGGTTATGTCAATAATGACATATTGTCCCAACAACTTCTGCGCTATGTCTGTAACAAATTGGCTTGCTTTAACAAGAACAGATTCCCTACAAGAAATAGATGACTATATTTTCGGATTAAAATATTTAGGATGTGAAATAACAAGTGACCACATCTTTAAAATTCCATTTTTGGATGCGACAACAAAAAAGCAAGTTTTGCCAGTTTTAATTGAAAATATTGAACGTTTCAAACCAGTTTCTGCAGTGGAAGAAGCGACAATAAGACTTATTGATGGTAGAATATTTACTCCAGACATTACGAATTTTGTATTAAGCATTTTTATTGCTTTGTTTAAAGATATGGAGTATGTTCAGGCAATTCGGTTAAAGGTACAACTTCAGAGAAGTCATGGTAATGAAATGTACAGACAGCTTTTGGAAGATGCTTATAAAATTACACATCCATTGATTTTATAAGATATAGAGAATCGACATAAAATTATGAACACAAATACGGATTTTGACAAGATAGATAAAGTACTCTCGAAAATATCGGGCAAGGAGATGAAAGACTTTGTGCGACAGTATGCTGCTACGCATGAGGACTTTGCTACCGCTTTAGTGGAAAAGTATTGGAAGCCGGAGCGTGGTAACTATAAGGAACAGGTGGAGGCTTGCTTTGCCCATGCTGGTGTGTTGGGCGTGCGATTCGGACAACCGCAATTGGACTGGAGGAAGATAGAGCAAGACCTGGGGGCA
>OIZT01000945.1_pt1 | contig 15031 bp, 16 predicted proteins | sample 1588611 | NCBI WGS metagenome assembly OIZT01 (sample SAMN03283278) | human gut metagenome | biome: human-associated habitat; material: feces | host: Homo sapiens | place: Peru | collected 2012
ATTTTTAAGTTCTATTAGTTGCATTCTCGCCTCCACTAAATATTATATTATTTATAATTCTATTGTCAAAATACAATTTTTTCCTTTAGAAGTACATTATCAAAATATACTCCAATATAATTATAGCAAAATTACAACTATTTTTCTATATTCTAGTTGTTCTCAATAAAAAAGTGTAAACAAAAAGCAATCATTGATTGCTATAATTTAAGATATTCTTCTAAAAACTCTTGTATATCACCATCAAGTACTTTATCTACATTAGATGTTTCATAGTTTGTTCTTGTATCTTTTACTAATGTATATGGACACATTACATAACTTCTAACAGCACTACCAAAGTTAACATCCATCACATCACCTTTAAGATCTTTTATTTTATCATTAAATTCTTTTTGATTAAGAATATATAATTTATTTTTTAACATCTCAAGTGCTATTTCTTTATTTCTAAGTTGGCTTCTCTCCATTTGAGATGATGTTACTATACCAGTAGGTATATGTGTAATTCTAACAGCAGAATCAGTTGTGTTTACTCCTTGACCACCACAACCACTAGAGCGATATACATCTATTCTTAAATCACTTTCTTTAATCTCCACTTCTAATTTTTTATTTATTTCTGGCGTTACTAGTACTGATGCAAAAGACGTATGACGACGACTATTACTATCAAAAGGACTTATCCTAACAAGCCTATGAACTCCAGTTTCGCCCTTTAAGTATCCAAAAACATAATACCCTTTAACAAGTAATGTACATCCTTTAATACCAACTTCCTCACCATCTTGTCTACTTATTATTTCATATTTATAGTCATTCTTATCAAAGTATCTAGTATACATTCTAAGTAACATATTAGCCCAATCATTACTTTCAGTACCACCAGCACCACTATGTATTTCAACATATGCATTATTAGAATCAAATTCACCACTTAATAGTGCATATAACTTTAGTTTCTCTAAAGAATTTTCTATTTCATTAACTTCACTAAGTACACCATCAATATCTTCATCACTAAGTTCTAACTCAAACATTTCTAACAGTGTGTTAACAGAACTATAAAGATTATTATATTTATTGCATACTTCTTTAAGTCCTTTAAGTTCACTAAGTACATTCTTAGCATTATCCATATCATTCCAAAAAGAAGTATCTGATGAAATACTTTCTAGTTCCTCTATTCTTTTATTCTTAGTATCAATCTCTAACTTTACACTAATATCATTCAGAATATTTAAATAATCATTTAATTTTTTCTCTATATCTTTTGTTTCCATACATAAATTATATCATTTAAGTGTATTTTTTAAAAGAAAATAGAAAGCTTTTTACTTTCTATTAAAAATTCTACTTAATACGTTACGTTTTTCACTCTTTTCAGGTTTTCTATATTGTTCTTCAATTTGACTAACTATTTCATCAACTTTATCTTGTGTATAATTAAATCTTCTAAAATCAACTATAGCATTTTTACACTCAGAATCATAATGAACACAAGCAAGGTCACATCCTACAGGAGCTCTATTTCCAGTTGCAAGTTCATACTCAATCATAATAGTATTGAATAATGATGATGGTATATCATAACATAATGTTTCCCCATCTAACCTTCTAACTAAAAATACCCCAAAATCTTTCTCATATTTATATCCATATTGTATTCTTTCACTAAACATAATTCTCCCACCTTGACTTGTATTATAAACTATGAATCATAAAATAACAAGTTTTATTTACAAAGTATATTAGTTAATGAATCTACACTTATATAACTTTTTACATAAAGGACTATAATCTACTTTAGATAAATCTTTACTTTTACTTTCAGCAATATACTTAGTTAAATACATAGCTTGTACTAACATTTGATAATCATCAAGTATCATATCATTATATTTACCATCTATAACTATAATACTTTTATAATATTTACTAATCTCACTAAGTAATAATCTATCAAGTTCACTATTTCTATTTAAAAATATTGCTATACTATTATTATTTATAGACATTGTACTTCTTCCATGACAATAAGAGTATTTGTCGTGAATAATTGGCACACCTATACCAGACTCAATCATAGTGCTTTCTAAATACTTACTTGTAGTACTTGTATCATAACCACTAAATATTTCATAAACATCACACTTTGTATCAAATGCAAACTTTTTCTCTTCTATATCATCAAGAAAAGACATATCTCCATTCATATAATAATTCATAAGAATAGAAACTGGTATTAAAGTAGCTCCAAGTGATATAAAACTTCTTTCATTATCAATCGTTGTATTATATTGTAGATTAACTACACCATCATTTCTATTCCTAGAAAGCAAATACTTCTTAAGTTCATTATTAAAAGATAGTTCTACTCCATAGTTACTTCCTCCATAGCTACAAGCAACTATATTTGAGTAAACACTACTATTCATATAAATCATATCCCTAGGTTCAGTATTTCTAGTAATAATTGAATTTTTAGTACTTAAAACTTTAGTTCCAAAGTCACTAACAACACTACTACCACCAACACCACTAACAAGAGTAGGTTTATCTAACTTAGATAGTTCATAATTAATATACTCAGTATCAGTATTATCAAAAGCATCTACAATCCTTCCCTTCAAATATTCAAAATTAACTTTCATATTCTTTTCCATAAAAAATCCTCCTTAAGTAAAACTTACTACTTAAAGAGGAAATATTTCGTCTCTATTCATATTTTTCATCTAATAATTCATATTCTATAATTCTTTTTAATTCAAAATGTCTTATATCTTTTCTAAGTTCACAAAAAGCCGCACAATACCAACCATCTTGAAATAAAAACATATTTGCTGGATCTATTACTCTTACGTTTTCTCCTTTACCATAAGAATAATATTTTATCTTAACTTTTCTTTTTTCTTTAATTGCTCTTGTAAGAATATTATACTTTTTAAGTGTTTCATCTTTTAGATTAAGTTCATTTTCTTCTTGTTTACTACCAATATAAACACCTTTAATCTTATCTTGAAGTACCAATAATTTATTCTTTAATTCTTTATCACTCTCAAAATCAATATATTTACCAAGTAATTCTGAATCACTTTTATTAAATTTTCTTAAAGGCATTCTTATACTTTGATTTAATACATAACCTCCATAAGGACCTTTTATAGTATCAACATATATTCCACATTTATCAAGTTCTTCTTTATATACTCTTATCATTCTTTCACTTACTTCAAGTTCTTGCGATAATTCTTTAATACTATATTTACGACCAGTATTTAAAAGTTCTATCATTGTAAGTACATTAGATATTTTAGACATATTAATCTCTCACTTCATTTATAATATATTTTAAATCTTCTATTGCCTTAGGTGCATTAAAACTACCATTACCAACTGGATAATATACTGAATATACCTTATATTCTTGTTTCTTAATTTTTAAAGTAAACTTTTTACGTCTATATTCTGATACTGATACTTTAGTACCCAAAACTATAGAACTAACTTGATTGCCAAATAACACTATTACTTTAGGTTTAATAATTTCAAATTCTTTATATAAAAGTTTTAAATATTCAAGATACACTTCATCTTTTAAAGGTCTCGCATCAACTTGTGTACATTTACCTAAATTTGTTATGAAATATTTATGCTTACTAACATTAGCATATACCTCATCAGCAAACTCATAAGTCCAATCTTTGCCCTTTATTTCTCTAATTTGACTATATATATTTTCATCTAAAAGTCCTATGTTATAAAATAATGCCCATATATTTTTAGTACCTATCCAAGGACTCTTTCTACCTTTCCAAGACTTTAAAGATGCTATATTTCTACCAGTTGGATTCATAAATACAAAACATATATCTGGATTTTCAGTACAACCACCATTATAAATAGAATCTAATTCTTTAGATCCATATTTCAATTGTAATTTATCATACTTCTTATTCAATTCTTCTATCATACTAATCTATATAATTATTCTCTACTGCATAAGGAATAACTTCATTTTTTAATGTATTTGATAATATATCAACGCCATCACTAGTTTGATACCATAAGAATTTTTCTATTTCTTCTCCAGTAACTGGTTCATATTTAAGTTCTCCATTATATTTAAACACATAAAAATGTATTTTAGTTATTCCATCACTAGTAGCTATCTCATCAAAATCCATCACTAATTCAAATAAACTTTCATCAAACTTACAAGAATCACTTAACTCTTCATGACACTCTCTTATAGCGGCTTCTAATGGTGTTTCTCCTTCTTCAACTCTTCCACCTATCATTTGATAAGTATTTCTTTTTCTAGGTTTATCTATTAATAATTTCCTATCTTTAAAAAACATAGTTCCTACTACTTCCATAATTATCCTACTTTCTTAATAGCTTCTTTTAATAACTCTTCTAAATTATTGTATGGTTTCTTTTTATAATCTAATTCATATAACCAATCTAAATATCTATTTTTAATTGATTCATCTGGTCTTCCATATAATATCTTACCAGTATTTATATAATATCCAAATTCAACATTAGTGGTAAAAGCTGGCATATCAGGAAGACTTCTAGGTACCCAAAATACTATAACACTTGAATTCATTAATCCTTCTCTTTCCCACATAACTTGATCTTCATATTCACCCCTAGGCTTCATACTAGAATATTCGGGTACATATACTATACCATCAAAATTATTTTCTTCAAGTATTTTTATTGCTTCTTTTCTCCAAGACACAATATCTTCTTTTCTAGGAGTAGGCCCTGCTAAGAAAATTGATTTCTTTCCTTTAATTATTTTTTGATCACTATAATTTACTATCATATTACCTCACAAACCCATTATAACAAAAAGTTATGACTACTGCCATAACTTATCAGGATACTCGCCTTTTTCAATTAATAAATTAATACCTTCAACTAAACTTTCTTTATCTTCTTTGTAAGTAACTCCCATCCATTTAGAAGTTGTTTTGAATGCTTTAAAAGTTATATTTTTCTTCTTAATGTTATCACAAACAACTTCTGGTAATAAATATTCACATTTTAACAAGTTATTAACATTATTCTTGTAAAACTCATCAAAATCATTCTCTAATAAATCAAATATCCTAGGTGTAAACATAAACATATTCATAGATACCAATGTATCATCATTTACTTCAAAATTATCTCTACCATCAAGTGGACTAGCAACTATTTTATTATTTACCATTTCAACACTACATTCTACTAAATTTGTTATATATCCATCTTTTTCTTGACATACACCCCTTTTAACAGAACCATTTTCCGTAAGAGTATTTTCTATCATATAACCAACCATAGCAAATTCATTAGATTTATGTTCACTTTTTAAGTATTCACTTGCTACTCTAAAAGCATCTTTTCCATAAAAGTCATCTGAATTTATTACTAAGAAATTATCTTTTACCACATCTTTACAACACAATATCGCATGTGCTGTACCTAAAGGTTTAATTCTATCACTTGGTACTTCAAATGGTACATTATCATTATTTTGAAACACATATTCCACTTTAATTTTATCTGATATTCTATTTCCTATAGTTTTTTTAAATACTTCATAGTTTTCCTCTTTAATTATAAAAACGACTTTGTCAAAACCATATCTAACTGCATCATATATAGAATAATCTATAATAAATTCTCCATTTTTATGCACAGGTTCTATTTGTTTAAGACCTCCAAATCTACTACCCATTCCAGCAGCCATAATAACTAATTCCATATTTCCTCCTAATATCATCTAATATAAGTATATCATATATAAAATAAAAAAATCCATTACTGGACTTTCTTTCTAACAAGACTAACTTCATTATCAGCATAAGTACAACTAAATTTAATACCCTCTCTATTTTTATCTATTGCTTCTTTTTCAAAATCAATCATATCTTCAGGTAAATTGTCTATATTTGACCAAACTAATTCCGAACATTTTTCTGGCTCTTTTATTTTAATTTCGCCACAATAACTTCCTAATTCAAAATAAACATCATAATAAGAACTTAAAGATTTATTTTTTCTATTAACAACAAATGTATCAACAATATCTTCAATACTTATATCTATATCTAATTCTTCTTTAGCTTCTCTTATTGCAGCCTCATATGCATTCTCACCTTCATCAATATGACCAGCTGGAAGTGCTAAAAATCCTGGCCATAATTTAGTACCTTGTCTCCTTTGCAATAATATTTCATCATTTTCATTCTTAATAATTAAATATATTGATGATAAAAACTTTTCTCTTTCCATATTAAGCATCTCCTATAATTTTATTTATTTTATTATAATTTTTTCACACCTACTTAGTATTTTTATTTCTAAATATTCTTTTTAAAATACTCTTTTCTACAGGTTTCTTAAATTCAGAAGTGAATTTTAAATTTTTTTCATTTTCTCTATCTATAAAATCCCAACATTTCTTTTTTTCATTCCATACTGCAGATCTATGTAAATATATATATACTCGTCTTCCATCTTTATCATAATAGTATGAACCATATAAATCATCATCTGATGTATCAAATAACACAGTCCCATCATCATTCATAGAATCTTTTTCTTCATGATTAGATACTGCTTTACCAACAATTGTTACACCAGTTAAATCGCAGCAACAAACTTTACCAGTATGAAGAGGTAGTTCATCTAAATTAATAACAAGTTCTTTATTCCTAACACCTCTAAAACTAGTATCAATAAGAACAACATCTTTAAATGAAGGAACTCCATCTTCTCCAACTAAAGTAACTCCATCTAATTTAGTGCCTATTAACCATTTATCTTTAACCTTTTGAGGATCTATTTTAATATCGCCTAAAGCTCCACTAAAGTCTACACCAGAAATACTTTTACCATCAAAAGAACCACATACTTTAACACCATTTAATTTTGAACCTTTCATACTTAAAACTTTATCTACATCTAATGTCAAATATCCTTTTTTATTATCAGTATCATAACCAGTAAAATCAGTATTATTTATTATAGCATTATCTAAGTCACCACTAAGTTTTACCCCTCTAAATGTACAATTAGATAAATCCTTATTAGGAACTTTATTCAAATCAATATGAATGTTCTTTAAACACGATAAACGAAATCCTGAGATATTAACATTATCAAAATTAACATCTTTCATATCAGCTTCTATTTTATTAAAGAAATACCATACAAGTATATCTATTTCTCTAGTGCCATCATCTTTATTGTTAAACAAATATTCTTCAATTTCATCACAACTAAAAGAAACACTATCTTTACCATATAACTTATCAATGGTTAATCTACTTAATCTTAATATTTTATCTTGATTAGAACTATTACTAAGATTATCAAGTAAATATTTTAAACCACTCACTGCTTTATTTTCCATACAAAACCTCTCATTCAATTTTAAAGTAGAACTTTATTTTCATTAATAAATTTATTTTACACTATTATATAATTATTTAAAATACTAAATTATATACTAAAAAAAGATTGTAATCTACAAAATATAAATTACAATCTTATAATTACCAAATATTAATTCTATTTTCTGGTTCAACATACATTAAATCATTAGGTTCAATATCATATATTTCATAAAATTTATCAGTTGATGATAAAACACCATTTACTCTTATTTCATCAATTGAATGTGTATCAATCAAACTTTGTGTTACTTTGATACTATTACTATAATTATTTGCCCAAACCTTTGCAAATGATTCATACATTGTTTGATAATCTTCTTTTTTAGCATTATTTTTAATTAGAATATTAGTTATACATTTCATGGCTCCAATATCAGCTATATTTTCGCCTATTGTACGAACACCATTGTTAGAAATATTATGAATAATCTCATAGTTATCATAATATTTTATGACTCTATCTTGAATTTCTTTATACTTATTTTTACTTGATTCTGTATACCAATTATTAAGTAAACCTTTTTCATCAAATTTAGAACCATTATTATCAAATGCATGTGATATCTCATGAGCAATTATGAAACCGATACTTCCTAAGTTTTCATATTTATTATTAATATCTTTTATTGCTTTAGTTCCACCAGCTAAAATATTAATTGAATTTGATGTCATATCATAATATGCATTGAATGTATAGTCTGGTAAAAAATTAGTTGTTTCATCTGTATTTAATGTTTCATACATTTTTAATGAAACAGTTTTGTTAAGATTAATGATATTTTTTACTAATGATAGACTATTATCAAATTGATAATATGAAGAAAAATCTTTAGAATATGAATTACCAATATTTATTTTAATATTATTTAATTTAAGTACAGCCTTTTGTTTAGTTTCTTCATCCATCCATGAACTTTTAATCATATTCTCATATTCTTTTACTATCTCAGTAACAAGATCAAAAACATAACTTTTCATATCTTCACTTAAATTTTTATCGTTATAATTTTTAGATATTTCATTAGGGAATAGTTCTTTAATTAAATTATAAGCTTTTTCTTCTTCTGTTAGTTCATCGTCTGATAAATCCTTATTTAATTTATTAAATATCATTTCATAATTCTCAGTCGTATATCTACCATAAGTTTGAAGTATTTTCACAGTTGCAAGATTTTTCCATAAAGATAAATTTTCATTAGTCAAATATGTATTTAATTTTTGATAAGATTTCTCATCAACTAAACTTACTTCATTTATACTTGATAATCCAAGTTCATTAAAATAATTATTAATATCTAGATTAGTATATAATTTACTTAATTCTGATTTATTAATGATATTGTAATATTTTTCATTATCTAATAGATCATCTTGTCTTAAAGAACTATTTGCAATATCAGTATAAAAATCACTTATCTGATTAGCAATATCTAATGCTTGTCCAGCAGTATATCCATACTCTCTTAAAAGTTTATTATTATAAAGTTTAAAATTATTTTTAGCGTTTATTAAATCTTCATTAATATAATAATCAGATGAATTACCGAAATCCATAGGAATTGTTGTAATATAAATAATATTTTTTCCAGTTTTAAAATCTTTCATAATAGATTTTGATATCAATAATTCAATACCAAGTTCTTTTTCTATTTTTATTGCCTCAGATATAAATTCTTTTATATTTGATGTTTTATTGATTTTTTCTATATATGGTTTTAAATCGCTTATTCCGTTTTTGTTACGAGTATCAATATCCAAATATTGATTGTAAAATACATTTATATTTCTTTCTTCGTTTGTTTTTGGATTACTTATTATTTCTTTTACAATATCATTTGTATCATTTGATATTTCTTTATTAATATCATTAACATAAGACCAATCATCTTCCTTATCTTTTAGAGTATCTTTATTAACATATTCATAGAAATTATCAATATAATTTTTATTCAAATAAAGAAATGAACCAACACAAAATACTATAAATATAACAAAATAGATAATATAATTTTTTGTTTTACTTTTATTCACCAAACAACACCTTCTCTTGATTATATTTTTTTATTATTAAGAATACTGTTACTAACGCTAATATCAATGTACTTATAATTGTGATTAAAATATTTAGTGTATTAAAATTATTTGAGAATATATCCATAAGAATTTGTACACAATTAACAATTGGTACCATATAGTAAACAAAACTATCAGTTGTAACACCTAAAACATTCGTAAATAAAGGAATCATTGATAAATATTGTAAAACCGCAAGTTTAATTCCGGCTTCTTTAGCAGACTTAGTATTTGCAACTAGAATAGTAGCAAATGCTGAAATTATAAGTGCTGATGACAAACATACAATTAAACCAATTAATACACTTTTAGTAGATATTAAAATATTTAAATTACTAAATGAAACAAAATAATGGCTAGAAATAACTAAAGTTATTAGAATAGATAAAAATTCAACAATAGAAGCAATAGCACTAGCAATAAAATTAGCAAGATATTTTCCTAAAATTAACTCTTTTTGTGAAATAGGAAAACTTAATATCGTTTCTAAAGTACCGCTTTCTTTCTCAGTAACAGTTGTTGATATAGCCATTGACTGAGAAGTTGATATAATACCAGTAAAAATAAGCATAAATAAAGTTGAATAAATTGTTACAAGAAGAAAATTACTACCTTCTAATTCTTCAAACTCATAATTATATTTAGCAGTTACTTCTTCATAATCAATACCTTCCCCTGTAACATATGTTATTAATTCGTTATTTTTTAAAGTTTCAAAATAACCTGTAATTAAACTCTGAAGTTGATAACCATTTTGACTATTATCTGCATAAAAATGATACTTTTTATCATTTTCATTATAATCAATATAAGCACTAATTTCATTATCCTTATAAGATTTCTTCATATCATCTAAGTTATCAAATTTAACTGTTTCTAATTGATATTCACTACTTACTATATTTTCTATAGTATTTAATTCAAAGTCAACTCCAACTTTATATGGTTCTAATATTTCATTTTGATTAAACATAATTCCATAAATGACCACAAAAAACATTCCGATTAAAGGCATAGCAAGTAAAGTTATAAAAGTTTTTTTATCTCTGAATATAGAACGAAGTTCTTTTTTTATTGTTATCTTTATATTATTCATTTGCATCTCCTATTAATTTTAAAAAGGCATCTCTAATATTAGTTGTATTAGTATTTTTTAAAATTTCTTTACTCTTACCATATGCTATAACTTTACCCTTATTAATAAGTAAAAGATTATCACAGATATTTTCTGCTTCTTCCATATAATGAGTAGAATATAGTATGCATTTACCTTTAGACTTTTCTTCTTTAATAAAATCTAAAATTGTTTTACTAGAAATAACATCTAAACCACTAGTCGCCTCATCCAATATATAATATTTAGGATTATGAACTAAACATCTAGCTATACATGTTCTTTGATATTGTCCTGTAGACAAATTTTCAATTCTTTGATATGCAAATGATTCCATATCGAATCTTTTAATAATATCTTTTATAATATTTTCTAATTTACTTTTTGGAACTTTATAATATTCCCCACACATCTTTAGTAATTCATAAGGTGATATGTCTTTATACAACTTTGTATTTCCCGACATAAAAGCAATATTTTTTTTTATTTCTTCATTGCAATCTTGATAATTCATATTATCAATTAATATTTCACCACTATCTGGTTTCATAATACCAGATATCATTCTAAGTAATGTTGTTTTTCCTGCACCATTAGGTCCCAAAATTCCTAAAACTTCTCCTTCGCTAGCGGTAAATGAAACATCATTATCAGCAATAAATGTTTCGATCTTATTTTTATTGTTTTTCTTTTGAAAACTTTTAGTTACATTTTTTAAATCTATCATTTTACTCCTCTTTATTCTACCTAAGTATATCATTACCATTATAAAATAACAAGAATTATAGATAATAATTCAATATAACTTATTATATTTTTTAACTTTTTAATTAATTAAAAAAATACTAACAAAATATTAGTATTTTTATATTTATAAATAATTTTTTATTACACGATATTTTATAGAATGTAATCTACTTTCCGCAGCAATTCTTATATTTTTTTCCACTTCCACATGGACATGGATCATTTCTTCCAACCTTCTTTTCTGATTTTTTAGGTTGTTTTTTAGAAGCTTTATCTCCATCGTTTGTATGAATATTCTTTACTTCTTCTCTTTCAAGATTTTGTCTTATTTCTGCATTTAGTAAGAATGTTGATATTTCGGCATTAATACTAGCCATCATATTATCAAACATTTGGAATCCTTCTAAAGCATAAACTTGAAGTGGATTACTTTGAGCATAACCACGAAGTCCTACGCCTTCTTTTAATTCTTCCATCGCATCTAGTTGATCCATCCAATACTTATCTATAATTCTAAGTGAAATAGATTTTTCAAAATCATTTTGAATATCTTCAGGTATATCTTCTAATTTTTTATTATAATCAGATACTACTATATCATAAATATGATTAATAACTTCATCAGTTGATTTTCCTTCAAAATCCTTCTTAGTTAACTTCTTTCTCTTAAGTAAATGTGCATTAAATTGTTCCATTATATTATCTATATCATTATCAGTTAAATAACCTTCTGGTTCAATATGAGAATTTACTTGATTAGAAACAAACTCTTTAAATGTTTCTAATACTCTATCACGAATACTATCTTGATCTAATATTTCATTACGTCTATTATAAATAATCTCTCTTTGTTTAGAAATAACATTATCAAAATCTAGTAATCCTTTACGTCTATCAAAGTTGAAACCTTCTACTTTCTTTTGGGCACTTTCTATATTTTTAGAAATCATTTTATTTGAAATAGCTTGATCTTCTTGAATACCTAAACTTTGCATAACAGTTTTCATTCTTTCAGAACCAAACTTAAGCATTAGATCATCTTCCATAGATACAAAGAATCTTGTTGTACCTGGGTCCCCTTGACGACCACTTCTACCACGTAATTGGTTATCAATACGTCTAGAGTCATGTCTTTCAGTACCTATTACAAATAAACCACCAAGTTCACGAACACCTTCACCAAGTTTAATATCAGTACCACGTCCAGCCATATTTGTAGCTATTGTTACGGCGCCTTTTTTACCTGCATTTTCTATGATATGAGCTTCACGTTCATGATTCTTAGCATTTAATAACTCATGCTTAATTCCAGCCTTAGTTAATAATTGACTTATAACCTCACTTGTTTCTACTGAAGCAACACCAACTAACACTGGTCTTCCAGTCTTATGTATTTCTTTAACAGTTCTTACTATTGCAGCATATTTTCCTTTAAGTGAAGAATAAATTAAATCTACTTGATCATCACGAATTACTGGTTTATTAGTTGGAATACATACAACATATGTATTATATATGTTTTGAAATTCTTCCTCTTCTGTTTTAGCAGTACCAGTCATACCTGCAAGTTTATTATACATTCTAAATAAATTTTGGAATGTTATAGTAGCTAATGTTTTAGTTTCTTCATTAATCTTAACACCTTCTTTAGCCTCTAATGCTTGGTGTAATCCTTCACTAAATTGACGACCATGCATAAGTCTTCCAGTAAATGTATCAACTATAATTACTTGATCATTTTCAACAACATAATCAACATCTCTCTTAAATGCATAATTAGCAGCTAGTGCCTTATCTAAGTTATGTACCATTACACTATTCTTAATATCATATAAGTTATCTAAATGCAACATCTCTTCTGCATGATGTACACCTTCTTCAGTAAGAGTAACCTTCTTAGTTTTTTCATCTACTACATAATCATCTATAGTTAAATTTTTGGCAACTCTATCTGCTTCTTTATACACATTAGCACTTTTTGCTACCCCACCACTAATAATTAATGGAGTACGAGCTTCATCTATTAATATTGAGTCAACTTCATCTATAATCGCAAAGTTAAGTCCTCTTTGAGTTCTATTTTCTTTATGTACAACCATATTATCTCTTAAATAATCAAAACCAAGTTCATTATTAGTTGTATATGTTATATCAGCATTATATGCTTCTCTTTTCTCTTGAGGATTTTTATCTCTTGTATTAATTCCTACAGTAACCCCTAATAAATCATATATTGGTCTCATCCATTCAGCATTACGAGTTGACAAATATTCGTTAGTTGTAATTACATGAACACCTTTTCCTTCTAAAGCATTTAAATATGCAGGAAGAACTGTAGTTAATGTCTTACCTTCACCTGTTTTCATCTCAGCAATATTACCTCTATGAATAGCAATACCACCTATAACTTGTACTCTAAATGGTTTTTCACCTATTGCTCTAAAACATGCTTCACGTGCTAAAGCAATAGCTTCTACTAATATATCATCAAGAGTTTCACCATTTTGAATTCTCTTTTTAAATTCTTCTGTTTTAGCTTTAAATTCGATATCTTTTATTTTCTTCATATTTTCATCTAAAGCATCTACTTGATCAGCTAATTTATTTATCTTTTTAAGTTCTTTAGTTTCATAATCGAATAAATTCTTAAATAAACTCATGTCATCATCTCCATTAAAAAATATTATAGCAAAGAAAAAAAGAAAAGTGAATATTACTTTTCTAATTAGCTTCGATTATTCCGTAATCTCCATCATTTCTTTTATAAACAACATTTATTTTATCAGTATCTACATTTTTAAATACAAAGAATGTATGTCCTAATAATTCCATTTGTGTTATTGCTTCTTCTTCATCAATTGGTTTTAAGAATACTTCTTTTCTTCTAACTATTTGTTGTTCATCTTCTTCGAACAATTCTTCTATTTCAGGCATTACAGCTACTTTTGCTTTTTTACTAGCTATTTTACCTTTATATTTCTTGAATTGTCTTTCAAGTTTATCTATAACCAAATCTATTGCAGAATATAAATCACTATTTGTTTCTTCTGCTCTTATATTATATTTACCACTCCATATTGTAACTTCTACTTTTTGATCTTTTCCTCTTGCAGAAATTACAGCTTTAGCTTCTACCTCATCATTATCATCTAGATATTTATCTAACCTAGATAACTTTTCCTTAATGTAATTATCAATTGCTTCGGTAACATCTATTTTATTACCACGGATATTATATTTCATATTATTCCTCCTACATAAAGCATAGCATAAATACAATAATTTATCTATAAAACTCTAAAAATTACACAAAAGTTTTACATTTTAAAAGTTGACTAAATTAGTCAACTTTAGTTTCACAATCATTATTCCATTTCTTTTTATATTTAAATCTTAATTGATAGAACTCTTCTAGTTCATTAGCCCCATACATTTCTTTTTCTTTCATCAAAATGACAATAAGCCATATAATCATTTCTAAGTTCATTTAAATATTTTCTAACATCTCTAAACAATTTCTCTTTAGGTATTTCTTCTTTTATTAGCTTTACAAGTGCTGCTTTATATGGCTCTTCATCTTTGTCAAATCCATAATATTTAAAACTACTTTTTTCTTTTGGCATATCTTTTTTAGATA
>OIZT01000948.1_pt1 | contig 14981 bp, 16 predicted proteins | sample 1588611 | NCBI WGS metagenome assembly OIZT01 (sample SAMN03283278) | human gut metagenome | biome: human-associated habitat; material: feces | host: Homo sapiens | place: Peru | collected 2012
GTACAGGAAATGGAACATCAGAGACACCATATGAAATAGTGGAAACTTCAAGTGGCTGCTAAAAATATAGGTGCATAAGCGCCTTTTTTATTTATTGTGATAAAAGTGTTTGATATTCATATAATTATGTGGTAGAATATTAATTGCTTTGAAAAATAAACACATTTAGGAATTTTACTTACTAGTGCCAAATGGTGTAAGTATTTAGAACTAAATGGAAGTAAGAACGAAAGGAAGAGTGATATTATGGCAGTAGTGTCAAAGAGTTATTTATTAGAAGCTGGTGTTCATTTTGGACATCAAACTAAAAGATGGAACCCTAAAATGAAAGAGTACATCTTTACATCAAGAGATGATATTTATATTATCGATTTAGAGAAAACAGTAGGAAAGTTAGAAGAGGCTTATACAGCACTTTTAGAAGCTTGTAAAGATGGTGGTAAAGTGTTATTTGTTGGTACTAAAAAGCAAGCACAAGAAGCATCAATTGAAGAAGCTAAAAGATGTGGTGGCTTTTATGTAACTGAAAGATGGCTTGGAGGAACACTTACAAACTTCAAAACTATTAGAGAAAGAATTAATCGTCTTGATGCAATAGAAAAGATGAAAGAAGATGGTAAGTTTGAATTACTTCCAAAGAAAGAAGTAGCAAAATTACAAAAAGAATATGACAAATTAAACAAAATCTTATGTGGTATAAGAGAAATGAAGAGATTACCTCAAGCTGTAGTGGTTGTTGATCCAAGAATCGAATTAAATGCAGTTAGAGAAGCTAAAATACTTGGAATACCTACATTTGGTATAGTAGATACAAATAGTGATCCAGATTTAGTAGATTATGTAATTCCTGGTAACGATGATGCTGTAAGAGCAGTTAAAGTTGTACTTGGTGTACTTGCTAATGCAGTATGTGAAGGAAATGGTTTACCACTAGAAGACTATGTAACTGAAGAAGAATTTGCAAAACCAAATAAGAAAAAAGAAGTAGTTAAAGAAGAAGTAAAAGTAATCGAAAAAGAAGTTGAAACTGAAGAAGAAGCACCTGTAGAAGAAGAAAAAGCTAATTATGCAGATATGAAGTTATCTGAACTTAAAGTAATTGCTAAAGAACAAGGTATTAAAGGTTACTCTTCAATGAAAAAAGAAGAATTATTAAGTGTATTAAAATAAGGAAGGTTAAATATGGATATTAAAGCAAGTGATGTAAAAACTTTAAGAGATATGACTGGTGCAGGAATGCTTGATTGTAAAAAAGCATTAACTGAAACTAATGGTGATATTGATAAAGCTATAGATTATTTAAGAGAAAAAGGTATTAGTAAAGCAGCAAAGAAACAAGATAGAATTGCTGCAGAAGGACTTGCTGCTATATATACTGATGGAAATAAAGCAGTTATATTAGAAGTAAACTCTGAAACTGACTTCGTTGCTAAAAATAGTGAATTCATTGGTATGGTTGAAACTATTGGGAAAGCAATTTTAAATAGTGAAGTTAAAACTGTAGAAGAAGCTTTAGAATTAAAGTTAGAAAATGGTACAGTTAATGATTTGATTATTAATGAAACTGCTACTATTGGAGAAAAGTTAAGTTTAAGAAGATTTACTTTAGTTAATAAAAGTGATGATGAAGTATTTGGTTCATACATTCATATGGGTGGTAAGATTGCTTCATTAGTAACTGTAAAAGGTACTGAAGAAGTTGCAAAAGATTGCGCTATGCAAAGTGCGGCTATGAAACCAAAATACGTAAGTATTAATGATGTACCAGCTGAAGAAGTAGAACACGAAAGAACTGTTCTAACTGAACAAGCATTAAACGAAGGTGCTAAAAAGGAATTCGTTGATAAAATAATCGCAGGAAGATTAAATAAATTTTATGCTGAAATATGCTTGATCGAGCAAGCATTTGTAAAAGATGGAGATTTGACTGTTAAAGCATACCTAAATAACAATAATGCTGAAGTAACAAATATGGTTCGTTACGAAGTTGGAGAAGGTATGGAAAAAAGAAATGATGACTTTGCTAGTGAAGTTATGAGTCAAATTAACAATGCGTAAAAAGAAGAAAAAAAATAATAAATATCTTAAAAGAAGCCTGTGTATAGTACTAGGTTTCTTTTTTGTTTTATTAACTTACTTTGATTTTAAAGTAGATAAAACAAAAAATGACTTAGTGACATATAATGATCAAATATTTACAAATGTAAATTCAGCAGAACTATTAAATATATTAGATAATAAAAAGGGTATAGTATTAATTGTAAATGATAGAAAAGATATAAATAGACTTATAAGTTTAGTTATGAAAATTAATATAAATGAAAGGATATATGTTTATAATGCTAAAGATGAGGAATTAGTACTAGAGTTATCTAATAATGAAGTAGTTGTAAAACAAAGTATGAGTAAAAATTATGAGAAACTTCTTCAAAAACTTGGAAGTTTTACAGAAAGATATCTAATTCAAACACCAAGTGGTAATTTGGTAGAAACTGGATACTTTAAAATAAATACTCCAACTACATTATTTGTAAGTGATGGAAGAGTAATTTTTAGTTCATATATTAAAGACCATAGCGTAAGTGATGATGATTTAGTGAATGTTTATAAAAAGGGATTAAATTTACTTGAAACAGGTAATTTTAGTTAAAGGACTTTACAAAATAATGTAAAGTTTTTTTATTTTTTTTAAAATTGATATTTTAGTCTTTACTTATTAAATGTATTAATGTAAAATAGTGGTAGATAGTGGAACAAAGTGGAAGAAAGTGGTGGGTTTTATGTTGATGGGAGAATATAGTCATAACATTGATGATAAAAATAGACTTATTATTCCTTCTAAGCTTAGAAATGAACTTGGAAGTGAAGCCATTATCACTAGGGGTCTTGATAAGTGTTTATTCATTTATTCTAAAAAAGAATGGGAAAAGATTACTAGCGAGATTAGTTCACTACCTTTCACAAAGAGTACTGCAAGAGCATTCACTAGATTGCTTTTAAGTGGTGCATCTACTACCTTATTCGATAAACAAGGTCGAATAAATATTCCAACTTCATTAATTAATTATGCTGGTATTAAGAAAGATTGTGTTATTATCGGTGTTAATGAAAGAATAGAAGTTTGGGACAAAGAAGCCTATGATACTTACATTGAGGCAAACATAGATAACTTTAGTGAAATAGCTGAAGACTTGTTTGGAGGAGGAACAAATGCATAAAAGTGTATTACTAGAAGAAAGTATTGAAGGCTTAAATATAAGACCAGATGGGACATATATTGATTCGACACTCGGGTATGCTGGTCACTCAGGGGAAATTTTGAAGAGATTAGAAACTGAGGGGTTCCTATTCGCCTTCGATCAAGATGAGGAAGCAGTTAAATATAGTACTGAGAAGTTATCCAAAATAGGTAATAACTTTAAAATATTTCATACAAACTTTAAAAATATGAAAGATTTTATTAATACTAAGGTAGATGGAGTAATATTTGACTTAGGTGTTAGCAGTCCACAGCTTGATCAAAAAGACAGAGGGTTTAGCTTCCATATGGATGCACCTCTTGATATGAGAATGGATAAAAGACAAGAGTTAGATGCAAAGACTGTTGTTAATACGTATCCACTCGAAAAATTAGTAGATATCTTATATATCTATGGAGAGGAAGCAAATGCTAAATCTATAGCTAAGGGGATAGTAAGTTCTAGACCATTTAACTCTACCCTAGAACTTGCTGAAACAATTAAAAATAATGTTCCCCTTAGCTATAGAAGAAAGGGAAATCCTTGTAGAAAAACATTTCAAGCTATAAGAATAGAAGTAAATAACGAACTAGGAATATTAGAAAAAAGTTTACTAGATGCGTTTGACTTATTAAAAAGTGGGGGAAGAATGTCTGTAATAACTTTTCATAGTTTGGAAGACAGAATAGTAAAGAATGTTTTTCAAAGGTTATCAAAAGATGATGAAATGGCTAGATTTCTTCCGGTAGTGCCAGAAGAAATGAAGGCAAAAGCAAAACTAATAAATAAAAAACCAATAACTCCAAGTAAGGAAGAGTTAGAAAGAAATCCAAGAAGTAGAAGTGCTAAATTAAGAATAATAGAAAAATTATAGAAAGAAGGATAAAAATGGCAAAGAAGAAGAAAGCTAAAATATTAAAAGGGGAAAGAGTATTATATGTATTAATTGGATTATTAGTACTAGGAAATATTTTTGGTACATCTTTTTCAATGGCACTTTTATCTAAAACTAATATAGAAGTAGAAAGTATGAAAAGAAAAATAGATAAACAAGCACTTTTAAATCAAAGCTTACAAATGAAAATAAATGAACTTGCAAGTTTAGAAAATGTTGAATCAGTTGCAACTACTTACGGATTGGAGTATAATAATAGTAATATTAGAACAATAAATGAGTAGGAGGAAATAATGAAAAAAACAAGAACTGTAAAAATTAGTAAGACTTTTTTACTCGTGCTTGTTTTTTTATTTGGAATCATAATATTTAAATTATCTTATGTAGTATTAAGTCCTAAAGTAGATGGTATAGATTTAAAGAAATTTGCTTCGAATAGAAATACTACTAAAGAAACAATAGTTGCGAGTCGTGGAACTATATATGATAGTTTAGGTAATACACTTGCAGTTAATGTAAACTCTTATACTGTAATAGCTTACTTAAGTGAATCAAGAACAACAGATATATCTAGTCCTAAACACGTTGTAGATAAAGAAAGTACTGCTAAAGCACTTAGTCCACTTATTAATATGAGTGAAGAAAGAATACTTAAGCTATTAAATACTGAAAACGTGTATCAAGTAGAACTCGGGCCAGGTGGAAGAGGTATAACTGAACTTTTAAAAGAGGAGATAGAAGCTCTTAATTTACCTGGAATAGATTTTATAAAAAGTGTTAAAAGATATTATCCAAATAGAAACTTTATGAGTTATACTCTAGGATATGCTAAAACAAATGATGATGGCTCTATAGTGGGAGAGATGGGACTTGAACTTCAGTTTAATGATGATTTGACTGGAGTTAATGGTTCAAGAACTTTCCAAAGTGATATATATGGTTATAAAATAGCAAATACTAATGAAGAAATAGTAGAAGCAAAAGATGGTAAAGATATTTATTTAACAATAGATACTAATATTCAAATGTTTACCGAGCAAGCAATGATGGTACTTGAAAGTGCATCAAGCCTAGAATGGGCAACACTAAGTGTAGTAAATGCTAAAACGGGAGAAATACTAGGAGTTAGTTCTAGTCCTAATTTTGACCCTAATACTAAAGAGATAACAAGTTATTATGATCCTTTTGTAAGTAACACATTCGAGCCTGGTAGTACAATGAAAATATTTAGTTTTATGACTGGTATAGAAAGTGGTTTATATGATGGAGATGAAGAATATGACTCAGGTACTATAAAAGTAGGAGACTATACAATAAAAGACTGGAATGGATATGGATGGGGTAGAATAACATTCGATCAAGGTTTCTGGGGAAGCTCTAACGTAGCGAGTACACTTTTAGTACAAAGAACAGGAAGAGATAGACTTAAAGATTTCTATCAAAAATTAGGATTTGGTAAGAAAGTAGGAATAGATTTACCTAATGAACAAGAAGGTAAAATAAACTTTAACTATGAAATAGAAGTAGTTAATGCTTCTTTCGGACAAGGTATGAGTGCAACAGCAGTTCAAATGGTACAAGCTTTTACAACACTTGCTAACGATGGGGTAATGCTTAAACCTTATATAGTCAAAAAAATAGTAGACCCAAGTACTAAAAAAGTAATAAAAGAAAATACAAAAACTGAAGTAGGGAAAATATATAGCAAAGAAACAGTAGATAAGATGAAAGATATGATGTGGAACGTTGTTAATAGTGACTTTAGAACTGCATCAGGAAAAAGCTATAAAACTACAAAAGTAGTGACATTTGGTAAAACAGGAACTGCTCAGATAGCTAGTAAAAATGGTGGATACTTAAAAGGAAGTACTGACTATGTAAGAAGTTTCGTAGGATTATTCCCATATGAAGACCCTCAAATAATGGTATACTTAGCAGTTAGTAAAATTAGTAATTCTAAACTAACTAGTCAGGCTGTAAAACAATTAATAGATGATGTAAGTACATATTTAGGTATAGTAACAGAAGATAAAACTGAATACTCAAATTATGAACTTTCTTCTTACATAAATAAAGATATAAATAAAGTAAAAGAAGAATTAAATGATAAACACTTAGATGTAGTAGTAATTGGTACAGGTGACAGAGTAATAAAACAATATCCTGAAAAAGGAAGTATAGTTAATGCTAATGATAAAGTGTTCTTAGTAACGACTGGAGAAAAATATAAATATGTAAATATTGATAATTGGTCTAGATCGGACATAACTAACTACGGAAGACTTCTTGGTGTAACATTTAACTTTGATGGATTTGGATATGCTTATGGATCTAATATTGCTGGAAAAGAAGTAATAAAAGGAGAGAATATAAGTGTAAACTTAAAAACTAAATTTACTACAGAAGAAAAAACTGAAGAAAATACTGAAGATGAACAAAATACGACATAATCCGCACATAAAATATAATATAATCACTTATAGGTGAGTTAAGTGAGAACATATTATATTTTTTTAATTAAGAAAGAAGTTTATAACATAACAAAAGATAGTCCAGATAATTTATTTAGACTATTAGAAAGTATTTATTTATTGGATAAAAAAGATTTAAATCTAGGCTTTAAAACATTTGATAAAATATGCAGAGTTGTACCTAAAAAGAATTTAAACAAATTAATAAAAGATGAACTATCTGAAAACTTATGTTATACGTGTTTTAAAAATATTCATATAATAAATGATTTTCTAAATAATGAAAGTAGTAAATTAACTTTATATAATAGTCATATTAAAATAAAAAGTAATTCATTATATCCAACATTCTTTAGGACAATTAAAAGTATACCTAACTTATTTGTATGTGACTTTATTAATATGGATTATTTCTATCTTAGGAAAGTATATACTAGATAATTAATATTGACAAAATTTTTTATTACAAGTATGATTTAACTAAGGAGTAAATTATGTTATTTGATGAAAACAAAAATTATAAAGAAATGAATGATGATAAATTCGAATTAGAAATTGAAAGTTTTAAGGGAAACTCAAATATAATTGGAACTATATATTATTTTTATAAAGATGATAAAGGTAATATAATTAAAAAGAGTCGTTCAAAAGTAGATGTGAAACCTTTAATCAAAGATGATTATACTTTAATTTCTAAATATTACGTAATAGAAGTTAAAGTAGATGAACCATTATGTTTTGACTATGAAGATATTGGTAATGCTTATAAAATATATAATGTAGGTAATTTCTTTATATCTGATATTTTTAAAATGGATGATGAACAAAAGAAAATCATAAAAAGTAAATTTGATTTATATGATGAAAAGTATAAAAATATGGTTTTTCCTTGGAACGATGAAGAATTTATTATAAAGTTTAATAAAAGAAATATATAGTAAATTGACTAGCTTTACCCCTTTAGTCAGAGTTTGAAGTATTAAGAGAAATTAAAGCTGATTATGCTTTGAAACACATTAATAAATTACTTAAAGACTTTGATATAAAAGATGTATATTTGCAGATGATTTTAAAATTTCACAAATTCTGTTAAATTCAATTATGTCTAGTTCAGGAGAAAACTATCTAAGCTATATTATAAGTGAAATAGAGAGTAAATATCTAAATAATGAAACAAAATCATTGTAAAATACTTTGAAAGTGTATATAATTATATGTAAGAAAGAGGTGAAATAATGATTTGGGATATACTATATGTATTAATTGGACTAGTAGTAGGAGCTATAATAGGATTTTTAATAGCAAAAAAATTGATGGTTAAAGAACTTAAGAAAAATCCACCAATAAATGAAGAAATGATTAAGACTTTAATGAAAGGTATGGGTAGAACACCTAATCAGAAACAAGTTAATCAATTAATGAAACAAATGAATAAATTTAATTAGCACTTAGGTGCTTTTTTTATTTTAACTTGATAAAAAGTTTATATTATTATTGGTATAATTGATAATTATTGTCACGAAGTAGTTTATCACAAGCATAATAAATTAGATTATGATAAAATGAAAGACAAAATAATAAATGTTGTATATAACTTAATATATGATTAAATAAAGTAACAAATTAAATACAAAAAGAATTGACAAATACCTATATTTTTGATAAAATAATCATGTAGTACGGGGCTGCATTTGATTCGACAGAGTAGTTGTACGTATGGATGCAAGTAGTAGGCGTACTTTAAACGCAAAACAAAATAATCGGAAAAGATTACAATTTTGCACCTGCTTTTGCCTAATTAAGGCGTAAGGTGGTTCGGCTTATTCTTTGTTCACGAGGATAATAACCGGACTCATAAAAGTGAACTATATTATATGAGTGTTCAGGTAATATAATGAATTCATAACTGGACTTAGAAAAATATAGGAACGTTGGCAATCCATAATATTTTTTGAAATTAAAAACCAACTAAACTTGTAAGAAGTCTGTATGGTTGATACTTTGGACACGAAGTCGCACTTCGTCAGCTCCACCAATAATGATAATCAAGAAAACTTAAAAAAAGTTTTCTTTTTTTGTAAAATAAAATATAAAATATAAATAAAACTATTCCATTTCTTAAAGTTTTGTTTTATACTAATACTTGAAGGAAGTGTAAAATGAAAAAATTTATAGTGATTTTATGTACACTACTATTAGTAGTAGGGTGTGGAAAAGAAAAAGAAGAGGTAAAACCAAATAAACCAGAAGTAACAGCAGATGAAAAGAAAGTTCAAATAGTTGACTTAACAAGCAATAAAAGACCTTATGCAATAATGATAAACAATATACATCAAGCTTGGCCACTAGATGGACTACAAAATTCATTTCTTAACTATGAAATAATAGTTGAAGGTGGAATAACAAGAATAATGGCTTTATTTATGGAAGATAAATTACCTGAAAGAATAGGGTCTATTAGAAGTAGTCGTGCTTACTACTTAGACTATGCTTTAGAAAGTGATGCAATATATTATCACTGGGGAGGAAGTCCAGAAGCATATGAAGATATGAAGACTTTAAAAGTAGATCATTTTGATGGAATAACTTCAAGTTACTTCTACAGAGCAAATGTTGGAAGAAGTAGTGTTCATAGTGGATTTATAAAAGGAGAAAAAGTAATAGAAGCAGCACAAAATAAAAAATTAAGACTAACAACTGATAAAGGGTTACCACTTAAATATAGTGCTGAAAGTGTAAACTTAAGTGAAAAAGAAGGAGCGCAAAAAGCAAATAACGTTCTAATAGATTACTCTAATTACCATAATACTTCTTATAAATATGATGAAGCAAATAAAGTATATTTAAGAAGTATGAGTGGAGAAATAAGTGTAGACTTAGATACTAAAAAACAATATACAACTAAAAATATAATAACTTATCAAGTAAAAAATGTTGGATATGATGAGAAAAATAGACAAACACTATATAACATTGGTAGTGGAAATGGATACTTTATAAGTGAAGGATATGCTGTACCAATTACTTGGGAAAAAACTTGCCGTGAATGTCAAACAGTATATAAATATAAAGATGGTTCAGAATTAAGAGTAAATGATGGAAATACTTGGATTCAAATACAACCACAAGGTAGAACATTAAAAATAACTGAATAATAGTAATAGTTTTAAAAAAAGAAGAATATATTATATTGATATTATTTTCATTATTTGATAAAATGAAAATATAGTAAGGAGGACACATAATGGAGAGTGTGATGAATTTTTTAGCAGATAATTATATATGGTTTTTTGTAGCAGCTGGAGTTTTATTATTTGCGCTTATTGGATTCATAATAGATTCAAAAAGAAAGAAGAAAACAGAATTTAAAGGAGAAAGCATTAAAGAAGATATACCAGCTCAAGTGGATGGTGATACAGTAAATGTTGGTGGAGAAGCAGTACTTGGTGATAATTTAGAAAGTGCACCAGTAAACGAGACTTTAGTAGCAGCAGAACCTGAAGCATTAAATGTAAATGAACCAAAAGAAGAAACTGTAGAATTTAATGATATACCATTTAATGAAGCTACTTTAAATCAAAATATTCAAAATGAACCTGAAGCTTTAGATGCTGAACCTGCTTTAGTAGGAGAAGATTTAAACCTAAAAGAAGTGCCTGAAGCACCTGTTGAAACTTTAAATAATGTAGAAAACTTAAATAGTCAAAAAACACCTGAAGAACCTGTAGAATTTGAAGAATTAGACTTAGATGATAAGAATTTCTAAACGTAAACGATAGTGTTAAATTAATAAAAGATATAGTAATTATATCTTTTTTATTATATAATTAACTTATAAATGATTGAAGGAGGCTAATATGGCTTTAGAAGAAATGTTTACAATATTAAAGAAAGTATTAGATGTAGGGATACTTTGGTTTATATTATACTACATATTAAAATATATAAAAAATAATGTAAAACTAACACTAATATTTAAGGGAGTATTAATAATAATATTATTAAAATTATTAAGTGATTGGCTTGATTTAAATACAGTAGGAATGTTACTTGAATATGTTATAGAAAGTGTACCTATTGCAATTATAGTATTATTCCAACCAGAAATAAGAAATGTACTAGAAAGTATAGGAAGAACTCAATTGCTTGGTAGACATAAAGTATTATCTGTAGATGAAAGAGAAAAAGTAGTATATGAAATAATGCAAGCAGTTGAATATATGAAAAGAAATAGAATAGGTGCTCTTATAGTAATAGAAAGAGATTATTCACTAAATCAATATATAGAAAATGCTAATAAAATTTATGCTGATATAAGTAGTGAACTATTAATAAGTATATTCTTCCCTAATAATCCATTACACGATGGAGCAGTAATTGTACAAGGAGATAGAATTACTTGTGCAGGAAGTATACTTCCAACAAGTATGAATTCACAGCTTAGTAAAAGACTTGGTACTCGCCACAGAGCAGCTCTTGGAATCGCAGAAGTAGGAGATGCTGTAGCAATATGTGTAAGTGAAGAAACAGGAAGAATAAGCATAGCAATGGATGGAGAATTAAACTATAACTTAACTTTAGAAGATGCAAGAATGATGCTAATAAGTAGTTTACAACCTAAAAAAGATACTTTCTTTGATGCTGATTTAGACTTACAAGAAGAAAAGGAGGTAAATGAAAATGAAGAACAAAAAGAAAACTAATATATTTGTTAAAATTTTTAAAAGTATAATAACATTCTTTGATAACATTTTAATAACTCCAATAAGTAAATTAGCTTATTACTTAAGAGATAAATTATCATTAAAACCTGGATTCATAGATAAAATGCTTAATAAACCTAATGTATTATTATATATATCATTAGTACTTGCATTCTCTATATTTGTACTAGTGCAAAAACAATATTTAAGTTTCTCTGATACAAAAGCAATAACTATGTCTAACTTACCAGTAGAAGTTGAATATAATGATGAAGCTTATGTAATAGAAGGATTACCTAAAAAAGCAGATATAGTACTTATGGGTAAAAAAAGTGAACTTTATTTAGCACAACAATATGGAGATCATAAAGTAAGTCTAGACTTAACAGACTTAGAACCAGGTACACATAAAGTAACACTAAACTATAATAATCCAATTAGAAAACTAAAATACATATTAGATCCTGGAACTGCAACAATAGTAATATATCCTAAAGTAAGCGAAGTAAGAACATTATCAATAGATGTAATAAATACTGATAAATTATCAGAAACACTAGTAGTTTCAAATGTACTTTTAGATAGAGATGATATAATAATAAAAAGTTATAAAGAAAAACTAAATACTGTTGCAAACGTAAAAGCAATAGTAGATATAAATGCACTTAATGCTAAAGAAAGTGGAACATATACACTTAAAGATGTTAAACTAATAGCATATGATGAAAATGGTAAAGAAATAAGTGGAATAGAAATAGTGCCAGGTGGGGTAACAGCTACAGTAACAATAACTAGTCCTAGTAAAACAGTACCATTAAAAGTAGTACCTGTAGGAGAAGTTAGAAGTGGAAGTGCAATAAGCAGTATAACAAGTTCAATAACTAATGTAACAGTATATGCTGATGAAAGTGTACTTGAAGAAATAAATTATGTTGAAGTAGAAATAGATGTAACTGGATTAAGTTCAAATAAAACATATCAAAAAATAATTAATAAACCTACTGGAAGTAGAAGTATAAGTGATACAAGTACAACAATAACAGTAACTATGGAAGAAGAAACATCTAAAGACTTTGAAAACATAATAATAAGTCAAGAAGGACTAGATACAACTAAATTCAAAGTAATAGCTGCTTCTAAAGATGATGCACAAGTAACTGTAACTGTAAAAGGTGTAGGAAGCTTATTAGATAGTCTAGAAGCAACAGACATAAAAGCATACATTGACTTATCTAACATAACTGAAGTAGGAACTTACACAGTGCCAGTATATGTAACTGGAGCAGATGTAAAACTAACTTACACAAGCAAAGTTAAAAACATAACTGTTAATATAACAAATAAATAACTATAGTAAGAAAAACTATAGTTTTTATATTGCAAATTATACTCAAAAGTATAAATAATTTGCAATATATTGCAAAAAAATAAAATTAGTGTTATAATTAAAATGGTGATGAAAATGATAGAAAGAAACGATTATTTAGAAGAATTAAAAAAATGGAAAGATAAAGATTTAATAAAAGTAGTAACTGGTATAAGAAGATGTGGTAAATCTACACTATTTGAATTATATATTAACTATTTAAAACAAATAGGTGTAAAAGATGATCATATAATATCATTAAATCTTGAGTCTCCAGAATATTGTTTTAAGGATTATATGGATTTATATAATTATGTTAATGATAAAATAAAGGATAATGATATGTATTATATATTTTTAGATGAAGTGCAAGTTGTTGAGAAATTTGAGAAAGCTGTTGATGGTCTTTATATAAAGAAAAATGTTGATGAATATATAACAGGCTCTAATGCATATTTACTATCTGGAGAACTTGCTACACTTTTATCAGGTAGATATATAGAATTTAAAATGTATCCTTTATCATTTAAAGAATATGCTGATTATTATAAAGTTGAAGGGGATGAAAAACTATATTTAAAATATGTTAATAATAGTTCTATGCCATACGCATTAAAGTTAGATAATCAGGATGAAGTAGATAAATACTTAGATAGTATATATAACACAATAATTGTAAAGGATATTGCTACTAGGAAGAAAATCTCAGACACTGGTATTTTAAGAAGTATATCTGAATTTATGTTTTCTAGTGTTGGAAATATATTATCTGTTAAGAAAATAGCTGATACTTTAACTTCAAATGGTAGAAGTATATCGGTTCATACAGTACAAAGTTATTTAGATTCTTTAGTAGAAAGTTTTATTTTTAATAGAGTATCTAGATATGATATAAAGGGTAAACAATATCTATCTAGTGGAGAAAAATATTATGCTACAGATGTTACTATGAGATATGCTTTACTGGGAAGAAAGTATTTTGATTTAGGACATATTCTAGAAAATATAGTATATTTAGAATTATTAAGAAGAGGATATAAAGTCTATATAGGTAAATCAGGAGATAAAGAAATTGATTTTGTTGCAGAAAATAGTAAAGGTGTTATATATTTTCAGGTTGCTTATACAGTAAGAGATGAAAATACTTTAAAAAGAGAATTATCTGCTTTAGAATCTATTAATGACCATTATCCAAAATTTATACTAACAATGGATTTAGATCCTGAAGTAGATTATAATGGTATTAGAAAAATAAATGTGTTAGACTGGTTAATGGATAAATAAATTGAGAAATAGAGTGAAAGATTATGTTAAAAGTAAAATTAACTGAAAACTATACAGGAGTTATTATATCCGGAGATTATGATGACTTAGACTATTTATATGACTCAATACATTATTTTATAAAAGAAGAAGAGGAAAGTATTGGAGATTACTGTTTAAAAAATCATATATATGCATTCCTATATGATTTAAGGCACGCATATCAAGGAGATAGAGAATATGAATTAGTTGATAATTCATTAAATAAAGATAAAATTGATCCAGATGAAATATTAGCAGAATTACAAGAAAAAGCTTTAGCAATATACGAAGCTAAGAGAGAAGAAATTGGTGAAGAACCATTCAAAGAACTTCAAAGAATCGTATTATTAAAAGTTGTTGATACAAAATGGATGGATCATATAGATAGCATGGATGAATTAAAGAATGGTATTGGATTACGTGCTTATGGACAAAAAGATCCAGTTATTCAATATCAAATTGATGGTTCAGACATGTTTGAAGAAATGATTAATAGCATTAAATTGGAAGTTGCTAAAATCTTAATGTGTGTTAAAAAGAGAGAAGGATATGAAAGAAGAAGTACTGTTAAAGTAACAGGCGAAGGTAGAGAAGATATCGATGGAATGATTAATCCTGAATTAGCACAAGAAGAAAAGAAAAAAGTAAAAGCTCCAATAGTTAATGAAGGACCTAAAGTAGGTAGAAATGACTTGTGCCCATGTGGGTCTGGTAAGAAATACAAGAACTGTTGTGGTAAATAAGTGAATATTTAAAATTTATTAAGTTTTATAACTTGTTTGCGAAATATTAAAAAATAAGTGAAAAGGGTGTTAAAAACATTTTAAATGTAGACATCCTTTTTTTGATAATTAATGTTAAAATATATTTAGGAGCTGATAATATGCTAAGTCCAAAATTAGAAACAAAAAGATTAATATTAAGAAAAATTAAATAATCAGATTATACTGATATATTTAATTGCTGGACGAGTGATTAAATATATCAGTATAATCTGATAAT
>OIZT01000950.1_pt1 | contig 14972 bp, 11 predicted proteins | sample 1588611 | NCBI WGS metagenome assembly OIZT01 (sample SAMN03283278) | human gut metagenome | biome: human-associated habitat; material: feces | host: Homo sapiens | place: Peru | collected 2012
CTGCCGCCATAAGTGTACGGTAGGTATCTTCCGAGAAATCCTCATGTCCCGGGGTGTCGAGAATATTTATGCAATAGCCATTATATTTGAACTGCAGAACTGATGATGTAACAGAAATACCACGCTGTTTCTCAATTTCCATCCAGTCCGATACAGCATGTTTTGCGGTTCTTTTACCCTTTACCGAACCTGCAAGGTTAATTGCCCCACCGTAGAGCAAAAGCTTTTCCGTAAGTGTTGTTTTACCGGCATCAGGGTGCGAAATAATCGCAAAGGTTCTGCGTTTGCTGATTTCTTCTTTTAATGAATTCATATCTTTCTTCCTTTCGGAGGTTAAGTTTATCCACAATTCTATATTTTACTATTTTTTGATGGTATATGTCAATAAAGAATGAAGAAAATGTGAAAAAAATAATTGCTACAAAAACTTGACAAAATTGTAAATATATTGTAATATACCGATGTAGAAGGACTTAATGTGATTTTTCCTATTTTTTCATATACCTTCCAAATCGAGGCAGAAACTTATGTTTCTGCCTCAAAATCATTTATGAGGTTTTTTATGAGTAACTCTATCGGTCTTTATATTCATATCCCATTTTGTAAGCACAAATGTCCGTATTGCGATTTTTTCAGCGACAATGCAGACGAGAACGCTTTTGATAATTATGTTATTGAATTAAAAGATAAAATAAAATATTGGTCTGAAAAAGCTAAAAGAGATGTTGCAACTGTATATTTCGGCGGTGGAACTCCGAGTATTTTAGGTGCAGACAGACTTTGTGATATTCTTGATTTTATCAAGGTTAATTTTAATATTAAAGATAAAAGTAAAGTACTTAATTTTGATTATAAAAAGAGTATTAAATATTTTAGTGAAAGAAATATTAAGTTTGATGTTATTTTTGCAGATCCTCCGTATGACTATCATGTTATAGAAAAGATTCTTACTTTAATAGATAAATATGATATATTAAATGATAATGGTATTGTAGTAGTAGAATTTGAAAAAGAGAAGTTAGATAATAGTTATGGAAAATTAAACTTAATTAAAGATAAAAAGTATGGATGGAGATATATATATATTTATAAAAAGTGTTAAATACTAAAAAATATTTTGTCAACTTATTGACTTTGTATTTTTTTTTATGTATAATTTAATTGTAAATAAAAAATAGAGGAGGAAATTAAATGAAGAAATTAAATAGGAAAGGATTTACATTAATAGAATTATTAGCAATTATCGTTATACTTGCAATTATAATGGTTGTTACAATACCACAAGTATTAAGTTCAATGGGAAATGCTAGACAATCAACTTTTAATACTAGTGCTAATACTGTTGCTGATTGGGCTGAAAAGAATTATGCTTTACTTACTACATTAGGAAAAGCTGATTCTGATGCTGAATTTAACAAATTATGTGACACTGATACTGCAAAGAAATGTACTGTAAAGACATATCTTACTGCTGATTTTTTGAAAGCAGCAGGTGTTTCTAGTACGAACTATTTTTTAGGTACTACAGGTGATGTTTCAACTATTCAATTTAATGGTAATGGTAGAGCATGTGTTACTTTAGTAGCAAGCAGTACTGGTGATTTTAAAGATGTTGATACAAAAACTGCAAAAAGTGCTGGATGTTAATAAAAAATACAACAAGTTATAAATTATATAACTTGTTTTTTTAATGACATTAATAATATATTAGTTTTTTGTACAAAAATACTTGTTATTATGATACAATATTATTAGGAAGTGATAAGTATGGATTTAATAATAGGAAGTCATGTTTCTTTTAATAATGCTAGTCAATTATTAGGTAGTGTAAAAGAAGCAATTAGTTATGGAGAAAATGCATTTATGTTTTATACTGGTGCACCACAAAATACTAGAAGAAGTGAAATAAATGATAGTTTAACTATGGAAGCATATAAATTGATGAAAGAAAATAATATTATGTTAGAGAATATTATTGTTCATGCTCCATATATTGTTAATTTGGCTAATAGTAAAAATTTTGATTTCTCTGTATCTTTTTTACGTGAGGAAGTAGAAAGATGTAATTTACTTGGAGTTAAGTACATGGTACTTCATCCAGGGGCAAGTGTAGGTCAAAGTTATGAAGAATCTATTTATAATATATATAAGGGATTAAATTATGTATTGGATAATGATAATAATGTTATGATATTACTTGAAACTATGGCTGGTAAGGGTAGTGAACTTGGTAAAAAGTTTGAGGAGTTAAAAGAAATTATTGATAATATTGATAATAGAGATAAGATAGGAGTTTGTTTAGATACTTGTCATATAAATGATGCAGGGTATGATGTGAGTGATTTTGATAAAATACTTGATTTATTTGATAAGGTTATTGGATTAAAATATTTAAAATGTATTCATGTAAATGATAGTAAGAATGAAATAGGTAGTCATAAGGATAGACATGAAAATATTGGGTTTGGATATATTGGTTTTGATAAGTTAATTAATATTATATATAATCCTAGAATTAAAGATGTTCCTAAGATATTAGAAACTCCTTATGTTAGTAAGGATGATAATTCAAAAGAAAGATTATATCCTCCATATAAGTATGAAATAGATATGATTAAGAATAAAGTTTTTGATAAAAATATGATTGAAGAAATAAGAAAAAGTAATGGTTAGTTACTTTTTTTTATTTACTATTTTATCTATTAACATTGCTGATGGTGCATCTCCGACTACATTTAATAATGTTGCAGGTGCATCAATTATTGTAGCAATTATTGTAAGTATAGGTAGAGCATATATTGGAAAACCTAAACTTGTTATTATTAACATTTCTGAAATTGTTCCCCCACCGATTGGTACTGCAGTTACTAATAATGTTGCTATAAGTGCTACTGATAATATTTTTATGCTACTTATATCTGTTTGAAATAAATATACTAAAAACATTATTTTAAATACACTTCCTATAACGGAACCATCTTTATGGAATGTTGTACCAAGTGATATTGCTGTTTCTGCGACATCTTCGCTTACTTCCATTTTTTTAGTATATTCTATATTTACTGGCATTGATGCTGCAGAAGAACAAGTAGATATTGCAGTAAGGGAAGCAGGTAAGATATTTTTCCAAAATAATTTTATTCCTTTTTTACCTTTGGCAATATATGCATATAATGAATAAATTATAAAATAAGTAAATAAAGATAAAACTAAATAAATAATAAATGTTTTTAAGTATCCTAAGGCAATTGTACTACCTAGTGTTCCAATTAAAACTGCAAAGTAACATCCTAAGCCAATTGGAGCATAATACATAATAATATTAATAAAATTAATTATTACTTCAGTTGCAGACTCTAATACATTATATAGTGGTTTTGCTTTTTCTTTACTTTTATTCATTGCAAGTCCAATTAAGATAGAAGTTACAATTAAAGCAAGCATGTTATCTTTTGATAATAGTTTGTTAAAATCATTTACACTGATTGCATTTACTGTTTTTTCTAATATATTGGTATTTATTTCTTCTTCATTTGTATTTTCTTTATTTAATGTTTCCATTATATTGGTATTATTTGTTTCTACTAGTCTAATATTTTTAGTAGTAAAAAATGCTAATAAAACTGCAACTAATGAAGTAAATATAAATACTAGTATTGTACTAAGTAATATTTTAGTTAATCTTTTTGGACTATTCATTTTATATATTGAAGTAGTTATAGTTAAGAAAATTAATGGTACGACACTTATTAGTAAAAGATTTAAGAATAAGTCTCCGAATGGACTTAATATTTTTATGTCTTCTTTAAATATTAATCCTAGTATTCCTCCGATGATAATAGATATTAATAGTATGATTGTTTGTTTGTAATTTTTAAATATTTTTTTCATTTGTTTTCCTCCTAGTAATATTATATTATAAATACTTAAATTTTAATAATCTATGTAATCCACACTAATAATTATATTTCCACAGTAAATCCACATAATAAGTATTTATACTTAAATAATATGTTTAAAATTAATACATTATTGGTAATATTTGTACCAAAATGTATTTTTTTATAAAAAAAGAAGTACTTTGCAATTTTTTTTATAATAATCTATATGAAGGGATAAAAAGTAACGAGAAAGAGGTGTTATTATGATTTAACTTTTTTTATTTAAAAGAATAATAGGGATTAAAGGAAGGGGATAAAGATATGAAAAGTGAAAATATAGCAATTACGAAATAATAAAAATATTAACAAAGTATTTGAAGAGGAATTAGATGATTCAACTGTCTCAAAATTTGCGATAGTTCAAAAAGAGGTACTAAATAAAAGAATTATTAGAAAATGATACAATGACTAAATTCGAAATTTCCGAATTTTGTGATAAACCAACAAACTATTATAACTAAGCATATTAAACAATGTTTTTAAAAGTGGATAATTAAAGAAAGAATAGGTATGTGCAAAAATTGCACATATCATAGAACATGGTGCTATTCAAGTTAAAGAATAAACTCCTGTTATAAAATGCTAGAATTTGAACGTAAAAATTAGTGTAGGTTATTGCATAAATTATATTTAAAAAATTCATTGTAAGTATATTTAAAAAAATACTTTGATTAATGGATATACAGTTAATAAAAAAAGATTAAGATATTAAGTTAAAATGTAAAATTAGAGATTAATACAAAGAATAAGAGAAGTTGTCGCAAAAATTGCGACAACTGCAAAAGATGGTAAAACTTATTAAGTAGATTATTATTATATGTTATTTTATAAAAAGCAAACAAGGTATTAGAAAAATAAATATATTTGAAATTAAAATTATTTTAAAAGATGTATTAAGGAAGTGGAAAGAAAATGAAAAATGAAATTATATTATTTGAAAATCAAGATGTAAAATTAGAAGTTAATATGAAGGATGAAACAGTGTGGTTAACTCAAGCACAAATGGCTGAACTATTTAATAGAGATATTGGAGTTATTTCTAGGCATATAAAAAATGCATTTGAAGAAGAAATTGATGAAAGAAGCAATTTGCAAAAAGTGCAAATTGCAAATTCTGATAAACCTGTAAATTATTATAGTTTGGATGTAATAATTAGTGTAGGGTATAGAGTTAAAAGTAAGAATGGTGTTATATTTAGAAAGTGGGCAACAGTTGTATTAAAAGAGTACTTAATTAATGGATATGCTGTTAATAAGAAAAGATTAGAATATTTAGAGAAGACTGTTAAATTAATAGATATTGCTAATAGGATAGATACTGAATTAAAAGATAGTGAATCAAGAGAAATAATTAAGGTAATAAGTGAATATTCAAATGCTTTAAATTTACTTGATGATTACGATTATAAGAGAATAAAGAAAGTTAATGGTAATTTTGATAATAAAATAATTACTTATGAAGAGTGTATTGATGTTATTAATAAATTAAAATTTAATAATGAAAGTAGTTTATTTGCTTTAGAAAGAAACATGGGATTAAAAGAAATAATTGGAACAATATATAATACTTTTGATGGTAAAGATTTATATTCTACAATCGAAGAAAAAGCATCAAACTTTTTATATTTGATTATTAAGAATCATGTATTTATTGATGGTAATAAAAGAATTGCAGCGACATTATTTATTTATTTTTTAAATTATTATAATATTTTATACAAAGATAATAAACAAGTAATAGATAATAATACATTAGTTGCGGTAACTTTATTAATCGCAGAATCTAATCCGAAAGAAAAAGATATATTGATAGATTTGGTAATGAATTTTTTAACTAATTAAAGATTGGGGGAGATAAAATGAAGAAGAAATTTATGATATTTTTAATTATATTTGTTATGTTATTTAGTAATAAAGTTAAGGGAGGTAGTTATACACTTAGTATAAGTCATGAAGATAATTATTTTTATTCAATATATGGTAATGGATTTTTTATGTCTAATAGATTTCCTTATTATTATATTGATGGAGAAGTTGCATATTGTATTGAACCAGGTAAACAAATTACTACATGGGGTTATCTTGAAGATGCTAATCTACCATTTAGTGAGGAAATAATTAAAAAGTTAGAATTAATAAGTAGATATGGTTATCAATACCCTGGACATAATTCTAATTTATATCATATGGCTACACAAATGTTAATGTGGTATATTACTACGGATAAAACTGTTGAATTAAGAGATCAACAATATGGATATGGTAATTTAATAGATATAGAAAATGAAAAGAATGAAATAATGAGACTTGTTAATAATCATTATACTAAACCATCTTTTGATAATAATAGTTATGATATATTATATGATAATGAACTTGTTATTAAAGATAATTCTAATGTATTAGATATGTATATAGTTAAAGATAATGGTGGTAATGAAGTAAATATTATTGGTAATGAATTACATATTAATTCTAAAAAGATAGGTAAATCTAAAATTATTTTAGAAAAGAAAAAATATGATAATAAAACTACAATGATTTTTAAGGGAGATGATAATTATAGTCAGAAACAAGCTATATTAAGAAATAATGATTTAATAGAAAGTATAATAAATATTAATACTTATGGTGCTAGAATAAAGGTAAATAAAATAGATAGTGAAACTAAGAAAGTTATAAAGAAAAAAGGAATTAAGTTTAAAATTAAAAATAATGATAATGATGAATATTTATGTGAAAATAGTGAATGTATATTTGAAACTAATGATGAAGGATGTTTTATTTTAAATAAATATTTATTAGGTAATTATTCTATTTATGAAGTAGAAGATCAAACGTTAGATAATTATTTATGGAATAAAAATAAATTAGATATAAGTATTACTAAAGATACAATAGTTAATTCTGATAATATATATTCAGTTAATTTTGCTAATGAAAGAGTTAAGGGTAAGATAATTATTAATAAGATTGGAGAAAAATTAAATGATGATTATACTTATGATAAGATAGTTTTAAAAGATGTGAAGTATGGGGTATATGCAAATGATAATATTTTGGTTGGAGACTCTATTAAATATAAGAAGAATGATTTAGTAGGTAATATTATTACTGATAGTAAGGGACAAGGTATTTTAGATAATTTAGAGATTGGGAAATATTATATAAAAGAATTATCTAGTAGTAATGATAATATTATTGATAAGAATATTTATGAATTTGAAATTAAATATAAAGATAAGTATACTAAAACTATTTTAAAAGAGTTTAGTTTTAATAATTATTTACCTAAGGGTAATTTAGAATTTATTAAATTAGATAGTAATACTAATAAACCTATTAAAGATACTTTAATTGAAGTATATTATAATGATAACTTATTTTATAAGGGATATACTGATGAATTAGGTAAGATCATATTAAATGATATACCACTTGGAACTTATTATTTAAAAGAAGTAGAGAGTTCTAAGGGATATATAAATAATAATGAAATAATTAATTTTAAAATTGATAAAGATAAACAATATATTAAATTATCTATGACTAATGATATGATAATTGAAGTACCTAATACTTCTTTATATGATTATAAGTTTATAGAGTTAATTGGATTAGTAATAATTATTTTGAGTATTGGAGGTATTATATATGATAAGACACAAAAAAAGTAATAAATTATTTATAATTAGTGTTATTAATTTAGTAATTGGTATTACATTATTTACTTATAATAGTGTTTATGATTATTATTTAAATGAATTAGATAAAAATAAAGTTGATAATTATATTAATGATAGTAAGATTAAAGTAAATATAGTATCTATTGATAATGAAAATACTATTAATAATGAAGAAGTAAATAATTATTTAGGAGTTATTTCTATACCTAAGATTAATTTAGAACAAGGATTTTATGATATAGATAATCCATTGAATAATGTAGATAAAAATATAGAATTAATTAGTAATTCAAATATGCCAGATGTAGAAAATGGAACATTAATTTTAGCAGCACATTCTGGTAATGATAGAGTATCTTATTTTAATAAATTATATAAGTTAAATATTGATGATGAAATAGAAATTATTTATAATAAGTCTAAATATTTATATAAATTAATTGATATATACGAAGTAGAAAAAACAGGTAGTATTACTTTACATAATATTAATAATATTACTTCACTTGTTCTTGTTACTTGCAGTAATTTTAATGATAATTTACAAGTTGTTTATATATCTAGATTAGTTAATGTAAGTGAAATGTAAAGAAGTATCTAAAATATTGAAGAAAATAATAAATTATATTATAATATAATCAAATTCATGGAGGAATAATGAAAAAGTATATTAAAATGAATGATAATGATAATTATTTATCTTTAGGTAATTTTTGTAGAGTGTTTAAAAATATTTCTTATAATAAAGTTTTTACTAATCAGACTAATATATGTATGATATTATTTAGTGATGATACATTATCAGATACTTTAATTAATAATTATTGTGTAGGTTATCGAAGTATAAATATGAAATATAAAAATAAATATTTAGAATATAAAGATAAATATAAGAAAGATAAATTATATTTAATTAATTTAATTAATGAACTTATCAACTTATTACATGGTAGTATTGATAATTTGTATTCTTATGAAGATATAAATAATGATGAATTATTAATTAAATTATGTAAGAAATTATATAATATTGCTAAGAATGATAAAAATATTAATGGGGAGTATACTATTAAATTAAATAATTATATAAAAAATAATAAATATTTTGAATGTATTATTCAAATACTTTTCTATATTATTTTAGATAATAAGCAACCTATAAATGAAGATGATATTATTAAAGATACAATTGAAAATATTTTAAATAAAACTAATATATCTATTAATGATTTAGAAAAATTTTTAATGCTTAATTTTAAAGATGGTGTTAATTATATATATGAATTGAAAAGGTTAGTAAAAGAAAAAAATGCTTATGCTTGTTTTGAAATGGGTTATATGGAATATAAAGGTGAAATAACAGGTATACCTAGATATAATAAAGCATATGAGTATTTATTGATTTCTTCATTAAATAATCATCCAAGAGCGTGTTTATTAATTGGAGAAATGTTACTTACTAATAAAATAGGTAATGGTAGTGAAGAAGATAAATTAGTAGCATTAAAATATTTAACTAAAGCAAGTGAACTTGGTAGTGTAGCAGCGTTAAATAAATTAGGATTATATTATTTAAATATTGATAAATCTAAAGCAATAGAATATTTTAATAAGGCTATTAAGGAAGACTATGTATATTCATATAATAACTTAGGTAAAATATATGAAGATATGAAAGATTATAAGAAAGCATTTGATTATTATATGAAAAGTGCTTTAAAGGAAGAAAGTTGGGCTTGTAATAAATTAGGAGAATTCTATCGTAAGGGAATATATGTAGAAAAAAATATGAAATTAGCATTTGATTATTATAATTTATCTACAAATGTACCTGTTTATTTATTAGAGTATTATAGTAAATATAATTTAGCTAAATATTTTTATCAATGTGGTAATTATGAATTAGGTATAGAAAAAGACATAGAAAAAGCAATAACATTATACGATGAATCTAGTAATCATGGTGTAATAGAGTCTAGTATAGAGTTATTAAATATTTATATAGATAAGTATTTAGAAGATAAAAATAAAGATAATTTATCTAAAATTAATTATTATAAAGATAAAATATTAAGTAGTAAGAAATATAATGATGAAATAAAAAATAAAATAGAAAAAATATTAAGTAAAATAGAGGTAAATAATGAAAAAGATATTTATAATTGAAGATGATGATGCAATTGGTATTGGATTAAAATATTATTTAGAACAAGAAAATTTTATAGTGAAGTTAACTACAACAGGTAGTGAAGCATTAGACAAAATAAAATTAGATAAGAATATTGATTTAATTTTATTAGATGTTAATTTACCTGATTATAATGGATTTGATTTATTTAAAGAAATAAAAAAGATAAATAATTATCCAATTATATTTTTAACTGCGAATGATTTAGAAACTTCAATAGTAATGGGAATAGATATGGGAGCAGATGACTATATTACTAAACCGTTTAAAGCTAGAGAATTACTTGCTAGAATTAATGCTACTTTAAGAAGATATGGTAATAATAATTCTAATATTATTAAAATACAAGATATTACTATTGATTTAAAACAAGCTAAGGTATTTAAAAATAATAAAGATATGATGTTTACTGCATTAGAGTATAAAATATTTTTAACTTTTGCTTTGAATCAAAATACTGTTATAACAAGAGAAAAGATATTAGCAGATATATGGGATATTAATAGTGATTATGTTAATGATAATACTTTAACTGTGTATATTAAAAGAATTAGAGAGAAGATAGAGGATGATCCTACTAATCCTAAAATATTAAAAACAGTTCGTGGTATTGGTTATGTAGTAGGAGAATAATTATGTTAAAGAATAAGGAAGTAAGAGAATTAATATTAATAGAAATAATAGTATTAATTATAGGTGTTATTTCTATATTATTACTTAATAAATATAGTTATGAAACTTATAAAGAAGCAATTATAGAAAATAATTTATATATAATAGATTCTATTATTAGTAAACATCCTGAACTTGAAAATGAAGTAATTGATGGTATTATTAATCATGATATAAGTAAAGGTGAGTCTTATGAAATATTAAATAAATATGGATTAGATTTAGTTGAAAGGGCTAAGCAGAATCAATTTGATGGAGCTTTTGGCAGAGAGAAAGAAATTGATAGAATTGTTGAAATATTGGGAAGGCGTAATAAAAATAATCCTTGTTTAATTGGTGAAGCGGGAGTTGGGAAAACAGCAATTGTTGAAGAACTGGCATTGAGAATAGCTAATGGTAATGTTGAAGATTTTTTGAAAAATAAAAAAATAATTAGTTTAGATTTAACACAGGTGTTAGCAGGAAGCAAGTATAGAGGTGATTTTGAAGAGCGATTGAAAAAATGTCTTAAAGAAATTCAAGATAATAAAAATGTTATTTTGTTTATTGATGAAGTACACATGATTGTAGGTGCTGGTGCTGCTGAAGGAGCAATAGATGCGGCTAATATCTTAAAGCCATTGTTGGCAAGAGGAGAATTACAATTAATAGGTGCAACAACAATGGAGGAGTATAGAAAATATATTGAAAAAGATACAGCTTTAGCTAGAAGATTTCAGTCTGTTATAGTTGAGGAACCTACTGAAGCTGAAGCAATTAAGATTTTAGAGAAATCTAAGGTAAATTATGAAAAATATCATGGAGTTAATATTTCTAATAAGGCAATTGAAACTGCGGTAAGACTATCTATTAAGTACATTCCTGAAAAATTTTTACCAGATAAAGCAATTGATTTATTGGATGAGGCGAGTTCTAGGGTTAAAATTAATAATGAGAAGGAAATAGTTGAAGAGATTGATGTAGAAAAAGTAATTACAGGGTTGGTAGGTGTACCAATAAAGAATATTAATGAATCGCAAATTGAGAAGTTAGTAGGAATAGATAAAAAAATTTCAAATAAAATTATTGGACAAGAAGAAGCGGTAATGTCTATTATAAAAGCATTAAAGAGAGGAGCAATAAAATTAAAAGATACATCCAGACCAATGGGAACATTTTTGTTTTTAGGAGCATCTGGCGTTGGAAAAACAGAGATGGCAAAAGTTATAGCTGAAGAATATTTTGGCAACAAAAGTAATTTGATTAGACTTGATATGTCAGAATATATGGAACCTAACTCTATTTCAAAAATGATAGGTGCGCCACCAGGATATGTGGGGTATGATGATGAAAAAAATTTGGTTAATAAGATAAGAAAAAAGCCGTATTGTGTTTTATTGTTTGATGAAATTGAAAAGGCACATAGTGATGTATTAAATTTACTGCTACAAATTTTAGAAGATGGTAAATTAACTAATTCAAATGGTGTTACTGCAAATTTTCAAGAGACATTGATAATTCTTACCTCAAATCTTGGAGCTAATATAATGAATAAAACTGGAAGAATAGGTTTTTCTTTTGATGAAAATGTTTCTAAGAGAGAAGAAATATTATCAGAATTAAAAAATGTGATGAAGCCAGAATTAGTAAATAGAATTGATAATATTATAATTTTTAATCAACTAACAGAAGAAAATATATATGAAATTTTAAATAAACAGTTGGATGAATTAAAAAAAGTAATGAGTGAAAAGCAGATATATTTTGAAGTGTCAGATAATTTAAAAAGAAATATTGTTAATAGATGTAATTATAAACAATATGGTGCAAGAACTGTTAGAAGAGAAGTAGAGCAAGTGATTGAAGATGCAATAATTGATGAGTTAATGAAAAAGAAAATAAAAAAGGATGATCATATTATATTAGATTATGATAAAACACAGGTAGTGGTAGAAAGAATATAAAAAGAAAACAGGGATTAAGAAATAAATTGTTATTTTCTTAATCCCTTATGTTTTGCTTGTAACATGTTATTACAGAGCTTCGTCATGTAAATACACATTTTTATAGAATTCGGTAATCTTTTAAAGATTAACTTGTAGTTGTACTACTTAAAATTCTTTTTATAATACTTAAATCCGAATTCCTTGAAAAAAGTTTATATCAAATAGATATATGTAAAAATAAGATAGCCTTAAGTATTATAAAAACTACAGCTCTATTATAACATTGTTTACATAAAAAGTCAAACAATTTGTTATTTTGTTCCATATATTCTATCACCAGCATCACCCAGACCAGGCACTATATAGGCATCTTCGTTTAGATGCTTATCTATTTTGGCACAGTAAATTTGTACATCTGGATGTTTTTCTTGAACTCTTTTTAATCCTTCTGGAGCAGCAATGATGCATAAAAATTTTATTTTTTTAACCTTCTTTTCTTTTAATAATTCTATAGCGTCAATAGCACTTCCACCAGTAGCTAACATTGGATCAAGAAGGATAACTTCTTTTTCTTCAATGTGTTTTGGAACTTTGAAGAAATAATTTACTGGTTTATGATTATTTTCTTCATCTCTATACATTCCAATATGACCAATTTTAGCATTTGGAATTGCTGTTATAACACCATCTAACATTCCCATTCCAGCTCTTAAAATTGGGACAAATGCATATTTATCTTCGTTTAGTTTGTGTGTTTTCATTTTGCAGATAGGTGTTTCAATTTCTGTTTCTTCTAATTGAGCATCTTCCATGGCTTTGTAACAAAGGAATGTTGCTATTTCGCCAGCTAGTTCTCTAAATTCTTTTGTACCTGTTTTTTTATTTCTTAAAATTCCTAATTTGTGTTCAATTAGTGGATGATTTAGTTCAATTACATTTGATGTTATTTCTTTTTTTTCTGACATAATATTTTCCTCCGTTTTAGTTGTATTTGATGTATTATCTTCTTTTTCATTTGGTAGAGCTAAGTTTAGTAAAATACCTATGATTGCTGCTAAACTCATTCCTGAAAAAGATAGAGAAAAGTCACTATAGTTAAATGATAAGATTGCTCCACCTAATCCTAAAACAAGCATGCTTGATGCTATAATTACATTTTTATTTTTTCCAAAATCAACGTGATTTTCGATTAGTACTTTTAGGCCATTTACGGCGATAAATCCATAAAGTAGAAGAGATACACCACCTAATACACAATTTGGTATTGTACTAACTAATGCTGTGAATTTTCCTAAGAATCCAAGACAGATTGCAAATATTGCTGCTAAGCCAATAACCCAAACTGATGCAATTTTTGTCATTCCAACTACTGATGTATTTTCACCATAAGTTGTGTTTGCAGGTCCTCCAAGTAGTCCAGCTGCGAATGTTGCAATACCATCTCCAAGAAGAGTTCTGTCTAATCCAGGATTTTTAAGTAGGTCTTTTCCTATTATTGCACTTAGTGCTGTGTGATCTCCTATGTGTTCTGCTATTGTTACAAGAGCTACTGGAGCGATTGTTAATGCTGCTGCTAATGAAGGAGTGTAATGAATAAATGGGATTTTGAAGTTTGGTATGCTAAAGAATGATGCGTCTAATACTGGTTGGAAGTCTATTAATCCAAAGCATATTGCACTAATATACCCAACTATAATACCAATTAGAAATGGTATTATTTTTAAAAATCCTTTTCCTCTAACCATTACTAATGCTGTTGTTAAGAATGTGATTAATGCGACAATCACTCCTTTCCAATCAGCTATTGAATCAGAAGAAAGACCTATCTGGCTAATTGCGCTAGGAGCTAATCCCAAGCCGATTATCATTATCATTGGTCCTATAACAACGTGTGGTAACAATTTGTTAATCCAGTCTTTACCAATGATTTTGATTAAGATTGAGAACACTACGTATATTAATCCAACAATCATAATTCCAGTCATAGCACCTGAAATTCCACCTTTTGTGTAACCAATTGCGATAGGGGCTATAAAAGCGAATGAACTTCCAAGGTAAACTGGTGATTTAGCTTTTGTACATAAGATATAGATTAGAGTTCCTATACCTGAAGTTACTAGAGCTACTGGTATGGTTAGTACTTCGGCTCCAGCTGTTGAGTTTACAAGTATTGGAACTAAAATTGTTGCTCCAAACATTGCAAAAACATGTTGTAATGCTAGAATAATCCATTGCATTATTTTTGGTTTTTCATTAACGTCTAAGATCAAATTGCTAGTTTTTGATGTTTCTTCCATCACATATACCTCCTTAAAAAGATAAAAAAAAAATACTAGAAACAAATCTAGTATCAATTCAAATATTTAAATGGAATGTAAAAATGAAGAAAGTTGTTGCTTTCTTTTTTGCTAAAGGATTTTTAGTTAGTACTTTAGTTAAATTAATCATTTTTAACACCCTGATTATAATATTATAAATCGACATATTATGCAAGAAAAATTTTCTAAATGAAAAATACAAAGATGGTGTATGCTTAGAAATAAGCAAAGTAGAGCAATTA
>OIZT01000957.1_pt1 | contig 14908 bp, 16 predicted proteins | sample 1588611 | NCBI WGS metagenome assembly OIZT01 (sample SAMN03283278) | human gut metagenome | biome: human-associated habitat; material: feces | host: Homo sapiens | place: Peru | collected 2012
TCAAGCTCCAGCTTATGAAGGTAGTCCTGCGTGAGCCTATCCATGCGGTTCACCTCATCATAGTTCCACGCATAGTCCTTTTGCGCATTCTCCATCAGCTTACAGAAACTACTGATAGACTCTGAAAACTGTGGTGTCGCCTTAACTTTACCCACGCAATCCTCCTTCCTCAGCCGTAGCTGACCTCGTCTTTGTCTGTTCGGATAGAAATAAACACCGGGAACTGCAAACTCTCAGCGCCGGTGTTTTTGTCATATGATATTTCCTTGTATTTTACCTCGCACAACCTTCCGGGCATTTCGTCTTTAGCCGCCCAAAAAGCTGCACGCTGCTCATCGGAGAACCCAGACCCAACATTTACCTCGTTGCCTTTATAGTCGAGCACAAAGGCACCCAACGTTCCTGCGAGCCTGCCGCTTCCTTCTTCGCAACGCAAGATACGCAAATCCATAGTGTAGAAGCGCTTGACTTTGAGGATTCCGTTGTGACGCTTTCGCTTATATGGGACATCGAAGTTGACCATCAAACCCTCTTTGTCCTCCCGAACCATTTGCTCTAAGAGCTCGTCGATTTTTGTCTGGTCACTACCGTGATACAGAACAGGGAGGATGTTAACTCGCCCATCCTGCGGAATGAAGCGATGGAGCTGGTCTAAGAAAGACCTGCGATACCCATAACCGCCCTCGCTTACACCACCATCGAATTCTTCTGTCGTCAGCACATCAAAAATAGTGTAGCAAACTGCCGTTTTATCAGTGTCTTCTGAGTTGATAATGCCCGTTGCCTTACGGAACGCCTCATTATCAGACAGTTCGCCTTTATCTCGTAGGGTAAGTTCTCCGTCAAAAACATAGCTATCGTTCTCGTCGATTTTGAGCGCGTCCAGAATATGTCCAAGCCCTTCGTAGGGAACTCCGCTTCTTGCGAACAGTTGCCCTTTGTAGTATGTTGCCCTGACACCATTCAGTTTTTGAGTGAGCCAAAACTCCGTGCCTTCCTTGATTGGATATTTGTCAATTGGATATGCTTGCTGAACCTCCCATTCGGGAATCAATCCGGGGATAACCTTGTTCACAGTTTTCGCTGTGACACCCAACCGAAGTGTCTTTGACAGAAGTTCGATGTAAAACTCGGATGATTCCGGGTCAGTCAAACACTGCACGAAAACTCGCACTTGATACACGGTTGCTGCATCCAATGCTTTTCGCTTTGATAGCAGCTCACAGATTTCAAAGATGTCGGTCATCGTGATTGTAATTGCTGGGTCATACTCGACAGGCGTTCGCAGTGTTTGTTCCGAAATCTTGTACGTTAGCATTGGATTCAAAGCGTAGTACAAAATCTTGCGGAAATTCTCAACATCTTTGAAGGCTTGCAAGACCCGCATTTTACTAATCGCGCCGCTTGCGCTCTGCAAACAGCGAACAATCGCTATTTCTTCCATACAATCACCTTACGGCTGCGAACCGTAAGCAGGCATCGGGTTGAGCTTATGCAGGTTCTGCATATGCTTCTTTGCAATTACCTTGTCGATGTCTTCATCCCCACTGCTACCATGCATGATATAGTTGTCGAGCTGCATATAAGTGAAGCCCAGATTGTCCTCGTCTGTCTTACCACAAAGACCGTCAGACGGAGTCTTATCTACCAGTTCACGAGGGATGGGGAGTTCGTAGCCAATCTGACGAACCTCATGCACCATGATATTTGCGAGTGGGCTGAAGTCGCCAGCACTGTCACCGAACTTTGTAGAGTATCCAACATAATCCTCGGAGCGATTGCAGGTGTTTGCCACCCGCCCTCCGCGAGCCAAAGACTGTGCGACCATATAGAGCGTCGCCATGCGCAGCCGTGGAGGAAGATTGACCGCCGCCTGATTGCTTACGCCGGACGGCATTACTCTGCCGACCACATCAACCATCTTGCTGTATGCACCGCCAATGTCAACTGTAACACTTGCAATGCCAAGCGTATCGACCAGCAGCTTGGAGTCTGCGATATCTTTCTGCCGACCATTCGGCATCAGTACACCGATAACCCGCTCTACGCCAAGAGCTTCAACGCAAAGCGCTGCAACCACGCTGCTGTCTTTGCCACCGGAAATGCCGATGACAGCACAGCAGTCATTGCCGTTTGCAGCGAAGTATTCTCGAATCCACTGCACGATTTCATCTTTTGTTCTTTTCGGATTTGCCAGCATACTATACCTCTTTTCTCCACAACTCTACTGTGTACTTATCGGACAGTTCCTTTTGGATAAGACCGAAAATCACATTCCAGTCTCCACCGCCAAGACCGCATCCAATCTTAAACGGCATGGCGATTGTTTCTCCTGCAGGTACGGTCAATTTAATCCGTTTTAAGCAACTCTGAAATGCGGTGTAATCTGTGTACAGTTTCCCATCATATCCGTAGTTGCTCTGCGCAAACATATTGACGATGACTTTGCCATCGTTAGCCTGAGCGAATTGCGTCCGACCGAACACATTCCGTTCCTCATTGCAGAAGCCGACATAGGCGTTATAGACTTCTGGATACTTGGCTCGAACCTGTTTCGCCACACCGCTGCCCATTCTCGCCTGACAGTTAACCTGATGGCAAATGTATTTGGCATGGGTCTGAAACAAATCTCCATCAATAATTTGTACCGACATCAGAACGCTCCCCCGTGAAGATTCTTACGAACCTCATCCAACGTGAACTGCTTTTCAAACTTTCCATCTTTGAACACGGTGCGCAGCTCATTGCTGTCTTGTGCCTCAGCCCAAGTGAGACCGTCAACGTAATCGTAGCCGTCATCAGTTTTGACTACACGGCAGCAACCACGCTGAGACTTCTTGAAATGTCCTGTGTCCGTCTTGGGATTCTTGAAAATCATAATCGGTTTGCCATCGGCGTCTTCTGCATATGTCGCTTTAACTGCAATGCCGAATGTATCTCTTGTGTACGGGTTGTACTGTTTACTTCCATCGTACTCGATTGTCTCTAAGCACTCCATTGAGAATGAACCGACGCCAAGCGAAACATTGTTGATTGCAAAGCCGTTTTTCTCCAGAAGAGAGTAGATTTGCTCACAGCGTTGCGGAGTAATGCTGTCTCCGTAAATTGCCTTGACGTGCGGGTTCAGCACTTTGTAGCCCTTGCTATTCACTGTGCCACCAAAGGTGTCCCATAGACGATACACCGTCTCAGTAATTACGCTAACAGGGTCGCCGCTGTCGCCGCGAATTGAGATGAAGCCATCGTGGTTTAGGATGTCATCTTTGAGCTGAGGGAGGATTTTCTCAACAAGATTCCAATAGTCATAGCTGTCGCTAACCATCGAGAAACTCTGATGCGGATACACCTCACAAAGAAGTCGCCGAATCTGCGTCACCTCATCACCGTCAACAGCAAAGTTGGAACACATTACACTGTGTTCTGTTGAGAGCGCACCATATGCAACAGGCTCCTTACTGCAATCGCAGTTGTAGTTATGCTCAAGCCACAGAATTGCAGGTACTGTCGCTGTATTCAAAAAGCTCAGGCAGAAAGCCGCTGCGCTCTTCGTTGCGCTTTCAACACTCTCTTGCCCGCGCATAGAAAAATCGCCAAGGAGTCTCGCACGAACCACACTGTCATCGCAAGTGCGTTCTGCATACTCATTGACGATTTTACGATATCTGTACCCAACCTCGGCGGAGACTTGCGTATGCCACATTGTGCAGGAGAGCATCGTCTCGATGGTGTTGACCAGCCACACGAAGTCGGGGTGTGTATTTGAGATTTCAATTTGCGGAACTTTGATGTTGGTTCTCGTCCCTTCTGGAACAGCACGAACCTGCAACGGAAGATAGCCGAGGTCGTACAATTCACGAAGCCGTTTCTCTCCAACGCCTTTCGTTCCGATTGTTGCCCCAAGAACTCTGTTGTACTCCTTGAGTACACTATCAAACGGGACATTAAAGAAGTGGTCGCTGAATGCCTCAATGAGATATTCCTGAATGAATGCCTGAAGCCCAAACAGTGTAACCTTATCGGTATCACCGAGGCGACTCATGCGTGGCGTGTAGTAGGAGACCATTTTGGTCAAGCCCTTCGGATACTGTTCAGCGTGACAAGTCTTATAGAAGTCCAGACACAGGAGTGGATTATATGTAATCATTCAGTTTTTCCTCTTTTCTTTAGCTTTTCACCATATTTTGCAAAAAACACAGCAAACGCAAACGGTGCTGCAACAATCCAGAAAACACCTGTCATAATATACCCATCTTCGAACCCATTATATTTGTTATATGGTTCTACGATAGTGTACAAGCGGCAAAGTGCGAATGTTACAATTGCACCAATGCAGAGGTACAGGAACACCAAAAGAGCTATCATCATTCCTCTTCACCTGCCTTAAAGTTATAAATCGGCTTGATGATGGCATCAATGGTCACTGTCGGTTCGATGTTGTTTACGATATCATCCATACCTTTGTATGCCATTGGGCATTCATCGAGCGTGCTTCTTCCAACAGATGTGGTGTAGATGCCTTCCATCTGCTTCTTGAACTCAGAAACTGTGAATGCCTCTTTCGCCGCGCTGCGGCTCATCAAACGCCCAGCTCCATGCGGCGCAGAGAAGTTCCAGTCCTCATTTCCTTTGCCGGTACACAGCAAGCTACCGTCTCTCATGTTGATAGGAATCAGCAGCCGCTCGCCAGCTTGTGCAGAGACCGAACCCTTGCGAAGAATCATATTTTCTACATCGATGTAGTTGTGAATGGTCGTAAATTGCTCCTCGACATGGAACCCCATGCCCTTAACAATGGTGTCCATCATTGCTTGGCGATTGAGTTCAGCAAAACGTTGGGCAATTTTCATGTCATGGATATACTGCTCGAACAATTCTCCCTCGACATATGCAAGCTGCTTTGGAACTCCCGGCTTCTTTGCCTTCATGCCTTTAAGAACGGCTTGGATTTCTTTCTGTCTTCCAGCCGCTTTTAACTCGTTGACGACCTCCTCGATTTCTTCCTTGGAATACGAGGTTAACGCCTTGAACGCAGCTTCCTGATAGAAGTTGGCAATCTCCAGACCAAGGTGTCTGCTGCCGGAATGAACCACAATATAGATGTGCCCATCGCCATCTTTGTTGGCTTCGATGAAATGATTTCCGCCACCAAGCGTACCGATGCTTTTATATGCGCGGTCTACATTGACCATCTTTGCACAGCACAGCTCCGACAGGTCGATGCTGTCTGCGTATCTATGAGCTTCTGTGCGAATCTCAAAACCGGACGGAACCCCTGCGCGAATAACTTTGTCCAGCTTCTGTGGTTCGATATACGTTTCTTTGATACGGATGGTTTCCATGCCGCATCCGATGTCAACGCCGACAAGGTTCGGGCAAATCTTATCCTTGATGGTCATCGTGGTTCCGATTGTACAACCTGCCCCAGCGTGAATATCTGGCATCATACGGACTTTGCTTCCCTCGATGTACGGTTGATTCAAAAGATTGATAACCTGAGAGATAGACTCGTTATCGACCACGTCAGTAAACACCTTTGCAGTGCCAAACTTACCCTGTAACTCAAGCATTTGCCCGCCTCCTTTAAGATTAAATGAGCGAAATCATTTCGCTATTTCCGCGATAGATACTGTCTGTGGTAAACACATGACTGATTAAGCCATCTGTAAGAACCGTTCCACTGTGAATTGTGTTTTCACAATGGGTCACATACAAATACACTTCATTCGCGCCAGCCTCTTTTAGTGCCTTAGCCGTAAAAGTGAATGTGCCACCGCGAGAGCAAATATCATCGACAATCAGCACATTTCTATCGGTAACCTTTTCTGGGCTCGTCAGTTCCAGCCGTTCAATTTTCCCGGTGCGCCAGTCTCTGTGCTTGATGCAGAACACATACTCTCTACCAGCTTGCGATGAATATCGTTTTGCTGCTCCCTCATCAGGATAGCACAACAACACATTTTTGTCATTCAACTTGCCCAAGACTCTTCGAATATTTGACTGCGCATCTATCACACAGACCCTATCAAACAGTGCTGTTGAAACATTCGAGTGCGGGTCGCTGACAAGCACTCGGTCAAAACTTAATGCGTTGATGAACTCCGCAAACCATTTCAATGTAAAGACTTCATCTGCGTTTTTTACTCTATCCATTCTGGCGTTTGGAATATACGGCAGACTCAAACGGATGATAGGTCTTTGGTTGTTCTCTCGAATATGGTTTGTCAAGTACCACAAGAGAATACACTCTTCATCGTTGTCGTATTTCCATGTGATACTGAAAATGGGCGGTTCCATTGGTTGAGCAAACATCTGTGGGGGAAGATGCGGAGAGAATCTGAAAGAGGTTGTTCCATCAGGGAACTTTGTAAACTCGACCTGCTTATCGTTAACAAGAATCATGCCGTGACCTCCTCGTTCTCGATGTTAATCTGGCACATTTTCATTGCCGCCAGTGCAGTCTTGTGACTCTCTGGTGTCACGCCAGCGCAGCAAGAAGCATCGACCGTAATCTTGACCTCTGGCAGAAACGCCTTGAGGAGCAGCGCATTGGAAATCACGCAGATGTCGGTACACAGACCAACGAGGACAATTTCATTGATATCGCCCGCTGCCTGTGGTAACCCATCGTTTTGTAAGTACAAAGCAAGGTCAACCGAACCAAAGGTTCCTTTTAGAAAACTTTGTACATAACCACTTTCACGGCTTTTGTGCCGGATTGCCTCCTCAATCAACGGGTGCATCTCCCAACCCTCGGTTTCGCTGAGGCAGTGCTTGACTGGCAGTAACTTACCTTCCTGCGTGTCAGGATAATCTCCATAATGTGTGTCCAGTGTATGTAAAATAACGCCGTCAAACTCTTCAATTTTCTTGACGACCTTCGGCACAATAGCCTGTGCCTCTGGTGTGCCGAGCGTACCATCAATAAAGTCGTTCTGCATATCAACGACAACAAGAACTCTCATTCCTCGTCCTCCATCTCACAGCGACGATTGTTTGCTGATAAAGTTTATCGCTTTACCTGTTTTCTTGTTTACACCATGTCCAACAACATGGACGAGGTAGTCTTCCCAAGTTTCTCCTGCTTTCCAATACTCGGAATCCTTTTCGTATGTACCGGTTTCTCTTACGACTTCGATTTGGACAGTTCCTTTGAAATCTGGAATTAACGTGGTCGTCCACGGTTTCTCTAAGTGATAATTGAAGTTTGGGTTATAAGCAAGAACTTCATCCAGCAGAAATACGGATACAAGACCAGCATCTGCACAGAAATGTCCTAACGGTTTCTTTGTGTCCGAATCGAAAACTGTGCATCCCCAGTCTCCAAAGATGGTGTCATGGGTCAGATAATTCTTAATCCCCAGTCGCTCCATATACTCGCCGCACTCACAATAGTGCCAGTCGTTCTCAGTTATCTCGTTTTCATTGCGAATGATGTAGCAGGGGTCTGTAATGATAATGTCACCATCAAATTCTTTTTCCGGGGTACTCTGATATCTCATTCTTGCTCGCCCTCCTTATACTTACAGCGAATGTCCTTCTCACGCTTACGATTATAGGCTCGTTTGTTTGGAACAATCTGAGTAACGGGGCGAGCACAAGTCCAGAAACTGCGTGCTTTCTTCGCTTGAAGTTTGCGCTTATTCTTATCTGTCATTGAACTCGCCTCCGTTCTCAACTTGCCGACCGCTTTCCGCATGGGGCGCGATTGTTGTAGGCGCCCCATGTGCACAGAGTGACATTTTTAGCAAGCAATTTCCGGGTTATTATTTTTATTCGCCGAATAAAAATTATAACCTCGGAAATGCGAGGCTAAAAATGAAGAACTCAAATCCTTTCTTCTGCTTTAAGCGAGAAGATACTACACGTTTTGCTGAGGCATATGTATGTAGCCAATCTTCAAAGCGGTCTATGTCATAGCGGATAGCCGCTTATGATTTTAGGTTGTAATTCTCTGCCCATCCATGTTCAAAAGCTGGGCGAACGCTTCGTCGTCTTCTTTCTGTTTCTCTGCCTCGTCATTCTGGATGGCGACAAACACTACACCGCACATACCAATGAGGTCTCCAACAGAGAAGTCTTCCTCCTCAACACTTTCTTCCTCGTCAGGCTCTTCTTCCTGAGAGCCAAGGAAGTCATCATCCTCGGCGTACTCTTCCTCTTCCTCGTCTTCCCATACGCCGCAATCATCGCCCCATTCGAGGACATCCTCCTTATAGTCTTCGAAGTCATCGTCGCCGAGACCGTCATAATCAAGGGTGCTGTTGCGGCGGTAGTAATCGTACCCGCCGGGTAGGTTCCCAAGGAAATCTCGGATATCTCTCCAACCATAGTCGGCGATGGCATCGCGGATATCTTCTTCAACGCAGTCATCGTAATCATCATCGTCATAGATGTCCTCACAGACATCACAGTCAAAGTCATTGCAGAAATCTTTCAGTTCATACCACTCAGTGATATTGTCAAGGAACTCGCTTCTTGTCATGTTTCAATCCTCCGTTTCCACTGTTTCAGTTGAGACTCTAACGAGCTTGGATAATGCTTTCTCTGTCAGGAACGCATATTGCACGCCAAGCTGCGTGTTTGTTAGCTCTTTTCGCATCGTTGCAACTGCCACGTTAATCGACACGTTACTATTTCTCAGCTTTGTAAATTTACTTTTCAGGTTACTTCCTCCGCCAGCCATATATCCGATTACCAAATCGACATTTGGAGCGGTGCCGAGCCTTGAAGAAACCACGAACCGAAGCCAATCCTCAGACCTTTCATCAAACTCCAGAACGGAAAGCCCATCCAAGTCTGTAAGCAAATATGTTTGGACATACCCAAACCGAGAGTTTTTGATTGCCATCGGCAAGGCATCGAAATAATTTGGGGCAAGATAAAAGCCGCATCCGAAATCTCGGTGCGGCTTACACTTGCTCAGGGTTGGTACATCGAAATCTGCCGGAGTACCGTGATACAGATACATGGCAACCCTCCTCTATGAAATTGGTCTGGGTGAGAGGACTCGAACCCCCGACATCTTGCTCCCAAAGCAAGCGCACTACCATCTGTGCTACACCCAGATATAATGGTTTTGTTTCCGAACACACACGCACTACTGATGGGTTCGAACCATCCTCACCATAAGCATCGCCATCAATGCTTAGCAGTGCGTGCCGGGGCAGAAAGGAAAACGGATATGTCAGTCCGTTGGAGCTGGTGACAGGACTCGAACCCGCAACCCAGTGAGTACAAATCACTTGCGCTACCAAGTTACGCTACACCAGCGTGCACCCTCGTCTTTCCGAGGTGTCAGCTTTTAGCTAAAAGGCTGCTGATGGCTGGACTTGAACCAGCGACTCGCATTTCCGGTGCCGCTCTACCGACTGAGCTACATCAGCATAGATACGCCCTGCGCCCGTAGGACTCCGTGTGCACCCGGCTGTGTCTCTTACAGAGATAACAGTTGAGTGATGAACTAACCGTACAAACGTAAGCATGACCAACAGAGCAGATGGAGCTGGAACTCGGAGTCGAACCGAGAACCCACGCTGTACGAAAGCGTTACTCTACCAGTTGAGCTATTCCAGCATAGATGCCATCCTGAAACTATGGCGATGTCAGTAACACCACCAATACAAACTCACTATGATGGCAGTTTTAATAGCGTGAAAGGAGAATCATGGATAAATCATCGTGGCATAAGGGATTGCAGGGATAGAAAACAAGCTCTAATACCGAAGATGATTTTGGCAGGGGTAGCAGGATTTGAACCTGCGAATCTGGGAGTCAAAGTCCCATGCCTTAGACCGCTTGGCGATACCCCTATATGCAGGCTCATGCAGCGGCGTCCCGCCAAACCAACCTGTAACCGACTTCCAGAGCAGGCTCTGGCGTGTCGTAAAGGCATTTCCTTTAATGCATAATTTAATGGTTTCTTGCTTGGAGCGGCGTACCAGACTCGAACTGGCACCACCGGTTTGGAAGACCGGAGTGCTAACCGTTGAACACCAACGCCGTATGGTCGGCTTCTCGCTTAGATTGTCACACGCTACCGGCAACTACGCTCCGAAAAGTCGTAGCCCCTATTCCGTCAGGTCAAACCGGTCTTGACGCATCAAGACAAGCGCAGTTTTCAGCGAGCATTTTCATTCTTTGTGAGGTAAGCCGATAATCGCTCACATCAGTTGGGAGCTACCCAACAACTGGCAGGGGTGAATGGATTCGAACCACCATCTGACGGTTTTGGAGACCGCTGTGTTAGCCATTACACCACACCCCTTGGCGGAGTGGACAGGACTTGAACCTGCACATCCTTTCGGATTACTCACGGTTTAGCAAACCGCTGCCTTACCGTTAGGCTTACCACTCCATCGGGATTACTTTATTATACAGAGCAATAAATTGCTCATTGACCTGCTTGTCCACATGATAATGTCCGAAGAACCATCGCTTGAATGTGAGGTCAGAACAAACCCTATCCAAAAAGCTGACCATCGGGTCATTCTCGTACCAGCTTGCGAGCAGAGTCTGAATACTCCTTGGTGCACAATGTGTAATCACATAGTCAACGCACCAATTATTTTGTTCGAGCGTTGCAATCGCGCGTTCCATTTCTTCTCTGGACGGCATTTCCTCTTTCCACCATGAGATGTGTTCCACACGATACTCTTTATCAACCGAACGAGCACCGCCCATGCAGAAGATTTTCTTTCCATCAATCGTGAGCACTTGCCCTCTGTCCAGATGATAGATGTCAGGAGCGGTTTCGCGCACCTTCCCGCCGAATTTGTCAATTAACGGGAGCTGGTAGAGCATATCAAAGTTCTCGTGGTTGCCATCAATCCAAAGTGTCGTGAAGTTTTTCGCCGTCAGCCAGTCTTGCCACCACATCTCTCGATGCGAACCGTCCCAGCAGAGTCCAAAATCTCCGCAGATGATTACGAAATCATTCTTCGTCAATTCCTTTTGCTGTGGGAACCTTGTTGTATTAAGCTTGGCTATATCAATGTTCGCGTGTGTGTCTCCTGTGACGTAAATCATGCTTAGTTCCTTTCTCATCTGCAGTCCATATGTATATTCTGTTCTGGTCTCTTCTTTTATCTCCTGTATCCAAGAGATTTGGATGAGCTGAAAGCGAGTTCAAATCTCAAGTGGCGATGATGGCATCATTGGGAGACAATGGATTCAACTGTTGCTCATCAGATAAAGGTGGTGAGATATCCAGAATAGTTTTAATGCGCTGTACAACAAGCTTAGGCGCCTTCGCAGCAGGCTGCGGGCGGGGAATCGTGCTGTCCAGCAAAGTGATACTTCAGCCTTTGGCGTGAAGCACATTCCTTACGAAATGTTATTCACTGCAAATGATAATTTGATTATCCTGTAATCTACATGGAGGTAACACCTCACGAAGAGGAGCTCCGGTGCCCAGTGGCTGGCGTGCAGTATCCTGCTCCGGCGCTTTGAATCCATTGTGCCACAATGGGTTCGGGTAGCTTCGGGCTGTTGCTGTACGGCTCCCGGCGATGAGGGATGTCTGGAGGCTGCAGGTGAATGCGCCTCCGGGGAGGTTTTCCCTCCCATCAAGTTGTTACTTATGCCTTTGGCGATAAGCATTGCTTTCGCAATTATGCATTACAGGATTGCGGGTTATTTATAGACGTTACCGCAAGTCGTCCTTCATCATGCGGATTACATCCACATTCATTTTCTTGTTAATGTAAGCTACAATTGCGTCAATGGTTTCCTTTTCGACCATGCGATAATAGCTATGCAGACCATACATTACCTGTACATCATTCCGTTCCCAAACAACACCATTGTTCTTATCTGTGATGTAGTTGTACAGCATCGACTGGAACTGCTTTTTCTTTTTATGACCGACCGTAATCTCATTGTCCTTATTCAGCATAACGCCAAGATTCCAGTTGCGCCCCGCTGATGAACCATACCGAGTCTTGCTTGCATTGATTGTAAACGGAGCACCAAAGCTGCTCAATGTGCTTACTACCAGCTCTTCAACAGAACGAACATCAAAATCATACTTGGATGAAATGATGAAATCATCTGCATATCTGGTATAAATGAAGCTCTGTTTTTCAAAGTTGCGGAGCGTATTCGACAGCTTGAAATCAACCGGAATCATCATCACATTCGTGATAAGCGGTGAAATTGGAGTGCCCTGCGGTAGTCCACCGTTTAAGAACGCTAATGACATAGCCGTCCGCAATGCTTCTTCACCCTGCGGCTCTTTTACAATCTCGCTAAAAGGAAAGACCATCGAGAACATTGAGATGGCATAGTCCAGCGTTGTGCTGCCAAAGAAATCATGCAGGTCAAGCTTTGCGAACCATTTGCTGCTGTTCTTTTGGTGGCGCTTAACCGCATCGACTGTACTCCGCTTCTTTACATAAGCAAACGCAGCAGTATGATAGAGTGCATGGAAATCATCCTCGAAAATCGTTTTGAGTCTTCTCAGCGCATCCATCAGTTCTGCCTTTGGCGCATCAATTCTGCGAAGACCGCCAGATTTTTTGGGGATATAAAAAGTCTCATACAACTCGCTCCGTTCCTTTGCACGAAGCTCTGCCGTATCATTATTAAATCGAACGAGTTTTCCGATTAAGGTTTCCACACCAATCTTGCTAGAAAAATGTTCACTAACATTTTCAACCTCATATGTTCTTGTGTTTGCAATATTGGCATTGACAACTGGAGGCGTCTGATAGTTTTGAAACAGGTACTCTTCCAGTGTCATCTGGTGATAAATCGGTGACTGCCTAACAGTGATATAGACCATTTCTTACCTCCTTGTCCAATAACTAACTGTAACCTACATATGTCTGCTGCTTCCAGAATTCCTTGAGTCTGAAGACTGAGTCGTCAGTGTGAGAGATGATGCTTGCGAGATGTGAGATGCGAAATTATTTTTCAGTAGTCGTTTCGCCTGAAAATACATGGGTTGGTGTTAGTACATACAGTTCTTGTATTGGGTCTTGGCGAGGGGTGCTTGACATTCGGTTGGTTCCGTGTCATGCTGCCGTCGCTTCTGGGCTACCGAGCTGCTCGCACTGATGTCGCGTCATCTCCCGGAGGGTTTTCCTATCCGACAATTTGTTACTTTAGCCTTTGGCGTAAAGCTCTCTTACGAGAAAATCCGTTACAGTCTGTGGCGCATTAAGGCTGCGCCATGCCTAATAATTCAAATAGCTCTTCATCCGTAAAGACATTCTGAGATGCGAAGGGTTTAATAGAAAACGCGCCATCATCTCGCTGTTCGACAATTGTGTCAGGGCTCAAAGTACACACTGGTCTTACCCCAGCGCAGCTTGATGCTGTCAGCCTGTCTAACATACCGGAACGGTTGGCAATCGCTGCTCTTTCGGTCTCAACGTCGTCCAACAGCCAGAAACTCATAAATCCACGTTCTGAATCGAGCCCTGCATAACGAGCTTTTAGGTCAAACAAGTCGGCTGTCGGATTCGGACGGATGCCTTTCCTTTTGAACAAGTCAAAGCGTCGTCCATCTTGGAGACTAAAAATGTCTGCGACTGATGGCAGGCGAATCAACGATGACACTTGACTTTCTCCGACTGCATATTCTTTTCTGACCAAAGAAGCAACCTCATAGTCTTCAAAGAAATACAAGAACCCATAGTGGTCTTCATAGCGAGCATAGCTATGTCTTGCAAAAGCACCGGGTGAAGCATCGTTGTCGTGCATTGCGTGATACCACATCATCTGGTCACTGTTTAAGAACGAAAACAGATTGGACACTGGATATTTCGCATTATTAACGTACCTATAATGTCCAGCCTCTTCCGCCGCATCGAAGCACAAGTAGTCGATAGCTTTTTCTGTGATAAAATCACAGTTTGGATTACCTTTCAGCCAAACAATCGGGTGCGGGCTGTCTTTGTCCACACCGTACTTGCCCATCACAAGTTGTGTACCAACTTTGAGGGCACCAACGGTCGTGTCCATACCTTACCCCTCCCTTCGTTCTTTTTGAAAATTAAAACGCATCCAGCAGCGGCTGGAATGCGTCGCAGATAATCAGCTTGTTTAAGCCCTTGCCCCTGATGTACTTGACGAAGTTACTCACTCCCAAAGCACAAATCGCTCTGACCGTGGTTACAACGCCAAGCGTAATGCCGCAGGCTGAAACGGGAGTTTCTTCCGCCGCTTCATCGTGCGTAAAGTTCATGGAATTGAGGAAGTCTTTCTTCATCTTGTAGTCAGACCAATCAGCAGCATAGTGCTGACCTGCCTCCAGCAAGGTTCTGAAGTCAAACATCGCCTTTACATACGGATTGTCGAAATGTTTTTCGACAATCCGTTTTCTCAGCTCGATGTTGTCAACGCACAAGAACACATAGCCAGACATCTGCTGCCCGTTCCACCCATCCTTGTACAGTTTCAGACTGTCCTTGATATCGGGATTGATATCGAAAAGGATATCTGCCAGTGCCTCGACCTTAGAGCGCCCGATGTCCTGCTGTCGGAAAATCTGATTTGCCAGATTGTGCGGGCTTACCGTATCCATGTCCCACAGTGCGATGTTCGTGAGACCCAAGCGAACCAACAGTTCCGCAATCGTCGCACCGACAGACCCACACCCGACGATATGGATTCTACAATCAACCTTCTCAGGCTGAAAATATTCATAGCTCTTTGACAGGTCAATCGCCATATTACTTACCTCCTAAGTATGTATAAGGGTCGTAGTCCTCTTCATCCTCCCAGCCCTGCATCGTTTCTTGACAGGCATTTCGTCCATGCCAACCGGCACCGATTCTGGTTCTGGGTTTCTCGTCCTCGTCCTTCTTCCCAGATGACTTGTCTTTTTTGTCGTCCTTTTTCTCGTCCTTCTTATCGTCAGTCTTGCCTGCAAGCGGATTGTACGGAGCACCAGCCGGAGCGCCTC